>Ga0307989_1000979_pt1 | contig 16446 bp, 9 predicted proteins | sample EllFjometagen185_FD_203164 | JGI IMG/M metagenome (GOLD analysis project Ga0307989, IMG submission 203164) | Marine microbial communities from Ellis Fjord, Antarctic Ocean - #185 | ecosystem: Environmental > Aquatic > Marine > Unclassified | place: Southern Ocean | collected 2014-10-08
CCACAACCCGTAATTGTTCTCTAACCAGCTCTTGCAAACTCAATTCATGGGTTTCTACAAAATCAGGCAGCTTTATCTGAAAAATGTCATAAATGGCGTTATATAGGTCATCTTTTGAAAAACGAATGGCCTGCCTGGCTAAAAAATCGGATTTTTCAATCAACATGTCATAAATACTGGCGGCAATTTTCTCTTTGTTCTTTTTGAAATACCTCAATGCCAGGTTTACAAAAAAGTGGGTGACACGGTCGATTTTTTGAAAAAGAAAATCAGTGATCTTACCATCTAAAAGGTCATTTATTTTTTTATCCGGGTTTAACTCTGCTGTAATTTTGGATTTAAGATAATCTAATACAAATTGTCTTTGATTCGGGTTTTCTAAAATACTCAATATCAGACTGAATAACTGACTTTGGACCTGTTTAATACTTTTCTTTGTTAGGAGCGAATTTAAAGGTTTTGTTGAAAACTTCTCCAGAATGACATCCAATTGTCCAGAGATATTAAGGAAAGTTTTATGACTAAAAACCTGGCTGGTAGCAGGCCCAATATAAGAAGATAAGAATTGAGTGAGGGTATTTGTCAGCTCTTTTTCCGGCAGGTGGTGCAATAAATCACTCAATCGTTGCTGACTAAATTTTTCTTCATTTAGCAGTGAATTAAGGTGTGGCTGTATTATTTTTAATTGTTGGTCCGAAATTATTTGCCTGATTTTGCTTTCTGCATCAATTGATTCAATCAGAGGTTCAAAAGTTTTGAAATAAGTGGTGATGATGCTAAAAAAATCAGTTTTCTGAAATTGTTGGGAGCTTAAAAACTTGGCACCCAGTTTGGCCAATTGATCTGATATTTCAGATCGGTTTTTTTGGATAATGTCATTGAGTAGTTGATAGTCATTCTCCTGAATTGCTTTTTGAAAAGAACCTCTAATAACATCCTGATTGGTCTCAAATAGTTTTTCAATACTGCTATCATTTAATAGGTTTTCCTGAACAAACTCTCCCATTTTACCGGCAAAACGGTTCTTATTTTTTGCGATAACGCCCGGCGTTAAAGGCATGGTATACCCTAAGATATACCAGGGTAAGTACGGTCGAAAGATCATCTTTAGTGCTAACCAATTGGTTCCCCAACCGATAAAACCGAAAATTAAGCCGGCGAAACTAAAGACTAGAAGCCTTGAATCGATATTGAATTTCCCAGCCAGTTGTTCAATACCTGGTAAAACCGACATACCAAATCCAGCCAGCAATCCTAATCCAGCGCCAAAACGGGTAATTGGTTTTAACTCTTTCCCCATAAAATTTTCTACAACCGACGAAAGCTCCTTTAAACTTAGACTTTGCAAATTACTCTTGGATATTTTTTTAATACCGCCCCTGGTGAACCGATGGAAATGGCTTGAGATCGCCATTTGAATCTGATTAACAAGGGATAAATTTAATTTAAAATCCCCCAACCTTAGCCACAGATCTTTAAGGTAATGACTTAAAAATGAAGATTTAAAATCGAAAAACAGTTGGATTAGTTTATTGTGAAACAGTGTGAAGAATCGCTTGTTAAATGGTATTATTGCATCTAATGATTTGTTTGCAATTTCGGATTGTATTTTCTCATTTACCTGAGCACTGATGGTTTTTCGGTAATTTTCAATCATTTTAAATAGTGATTGATTAATCAACCCGAGCCATGAGGCTGGCAAAGAATCTGGCAAAATACGCTTTAATGGTTTTTTAAATAAAATCAATAATCGGTATTTTAGGTTTCGGTAAGCATTTACCGTGAGTTGATTATCGCTGGTAATAATATTATGGATAAACGGTGGGAGATGACTTTGAAACAGAGTGACTATTTTTTGAGCAAGCAAAGCTTTTGGAATAATCTTATCAGGTTTGTCTGTCAGAAAAAAATGGAATAATTCCGGATTTAAAGAAGATATTAAAGTAAAGATCGTTTTTTGAAAAACCGCTGCCAGTTGTTTTTCCGTAATAATTTGCTCTGATTCCAGTTTTTTAAATATGTCCTGAATGGAATACTGTTTTAAGGCGGTTATAAAAGCCCTGCTTTGCTGTTCTGCCAATTGATCAATATCTATTTTACCATTGACATAATCTTTGATGATATTAACGACGTTAAACATTTCAGCCAGACTGATACCGATGCTATAAACAATTTTAGCGACCATATTCTGGTCGGAAATAGATTGATTAACCATCAACTCAATTTCAATACGTCTGTCCTCAATCCATAGCGTAACCGATTTAATGATCTCTACCAACCGTTGATAGATAAAACTTTCAAACTGAATGGATAATTGATCAGGAACCAAATCAAATAAGTTGTTATTACTTTTTTTGATGGTCTTGAGTAGCGATTGAGCAAAACTAAGGGTTGTGTTCTGACCAGACGGTGAGGAGAAGAAACTCATAAAGTTTTTCTGAATTTCCTTAAAAAGCCGATTAAATTGTTGGTAGTTAATAATTTCAACCCAGGTTTTTTCATATATGTAGTCAATCAATATACTGATATTCTGTTGCGGTTGAATACTAGTTATAAAGCTATCAATGGCTTGGTTAAGACGCTTTGAAACTTCTGATGAAGGCTTTTTAAGAGCATCTTTTAATTGAGTGATCAGGTAATTGATGATTGCCTGATAAGGTTTTGACTTAAAGTAATGGCCTGGCGTTTGGGTTTTTAAATGTTGAAAAAGATGATCTAGTAATTTCTCAAACAGTTCAATAATTTCCGTTTGTTGCAATAAAAAAGGGATGAGTTGATCTAATGATTTTGTCAGTAACTGTTTGCTGAGTAAAAGCTCCCCTGGAATTTCCTCCCAGCAGTTTTTTAGAAAATCTTTTAATAATAGTTCGGAATCAAGATTTAATTGATTGATGAAGGCATCGAAACTTTGATTGGATTTTCGGATATGGCTGATTTTAATGTTTTCTGCTATTTGATCAGGTATCTGCTGATTTAAATATTGATGAATAAAATGTTCCAGCAGTGTCCTAAATTCATTTGTTTCTAACTTTTCTTTCAGGACTTTTTGATTAACAACGTCTTCCTCAATGAGATCTGTTGCATTTTCAATGAACTCATCTCTGGTTTTTTCAACGACACCACCCATTCCAAATTTCTTCTTAAAAAGCATTTGAATGGCCAAATCGTTCGTAAAGTAACCAACGATCCCACCAATAACAGTTTTAAAAAAAATTGCCAGATTCTGAAGGTTGAAAATAAGATTTATCATAGGGGTGTGATTCAAATAGAATATGTTTGATATCAAAACGATTATTCATAGCTTTATCATTATAGCTCGATTTCACCGGCATTTATAAACCATGAATTGCAGGTGCCTTCATGGGAAACCATACAGGGGCCGTATGGATTTTCCGGAGAACATTTTGTTTTAAACATTTTACAATCTGTGGGATCCAGTTCGCCTAACATGATCCGATGACATTGGCATCCGGGAGGATGAGCTCTGGATTCAAAAGGTGGTGTCGCATCAAACTGCCTGGCAGCATCTAAAAACTCAAATTCTGGTTTCAACTGATAAGCCGTACCATCGATATTATCAATACCCCTCCAAATACCCGGAACTAAATCAAAAACATCATCCATCATCTTTAACATGATTTCGTTTCCCTTGTCGTTAACAACGCGTTTATACAGATTAACGACCTTTGCCTGTTTGTTTTTAATCTGCTGGAGCAAATTTAAAACAGAACCCAGAATATCAACGGGCTCGAACCCACTAACCACGCATGGCAGTTGATATTCTTGCTCCATAAAGTCATAGGCGTAGATTCCTGTCACCGCAACCGCATGTCCGGCTAATAAAAATCCTTGAATAGATTCTTCATGAATATCCATTAAGAGTTCCAGTACCGGAGGCATATAACGATTGGCAATCAGAAAATACAGGTTTTCCGGTACACCATTTTTTATAATGCCTGCTACTCCGGATGCCGTCGTCTCAAATCCAACGGAGAAGAAAACATATTGTTTATCCGGATTAGAGCTTGCTATTTTAATCGCATCCATGGGGCCATAAACCATGTTTATTGATGCACCATTTTTCCTGGCATCATCCAAAGATTCACGAGTGGCTGGTACCCGTAACATATCACCAAAGGTTAACACTGTAATATTATCCTGATAAGCGAGAGTAATGGCCTGGTCAATCAATTCAACCGGGCAGATACAAACCGGACAACCCGGACCCGGTACAATGCGAACAGAGTCCGGTAGTAGTTGTCGAATACCAAATTTCGCAATTTCGTGTTCGTGGGTACCGCAAACATGCATAATTTTTACATTATCCAGATCCATGGAGATTTGATGAATTTCATTGGATAAGGCTTTAACCAAGTCTTTATCATGGTATCGTTTTAGAGTCTGATTGAATTCCATTTTATTGATGATGTTTTAAATATTCACTGGTAACAGATAAAAATTGACGATTACTGACAGGTTTTCTCTTTTCCGCAAAATCCCTACGAGCTTCAGTAAACTCCATGTTATTACAGCAATCTTTCATTTGTTGTAGTTCAAAAAGCACCTGTTCATGCACATCTTGCATTAATCTTTTATTTAAGACTGCTTTGGTGGCTAATCTGGCTTTTATATTGGTATTGGCTAAAAATTCAGCTTTGATAGTGACCTCATTTTCAAAGCTTTTATGGTCTATACATCCTTCATGGTGAATGAGCCCCAAATCCAAAGCCTGTTGAGCTGAAATCGGAGATCCTTCATAGACCAGTTTTTGCGTTTTTCCAAAACCAATCATGGAAGGCAACAGTATTGACCAATATTCTGAACCTGAAAGTCCCATATTAACATATGATGGATTAAAAACCGTTGCTTTCCGTGCATAACGTAAGTCGCAAGCCAGTGTCAGCATAACACCGCCGGCTGCTGCCGAGCCACGGATTCCTGCAATAGTTAATTTATTTTTGGTTGTTAAAATAGCTTTAACCAGCTTGTTGATGGCTTTAAGATTTTTATAGGCCAGTATGGTTGGATTATATTGTTTGTGGATTGAATTAAGATCAATACCATTGGAGAAAAAATCTTTTCCCCCCCATAGTAGAATGACCTTACTATCGGGATCATCAATCGCCATTTGGTATTCAACTAATAACTTTTGACAGTGGATAAGATCCATAGCACCGTTGTATACTGAAAAATAAAGATGATAAACACCATTTTCAGATCTTCTGACTATTTCCATTGAAATTGAGAGAGTTATTAAGTAATTGAAATGATTTTTTTTGATGAATCTGATTAGAAATGTATCGATTTATCTCAAAAACGAGGTTCTTGTCTGAGTCTCAAGTTTTATGCTAATCGCAGATAGTTCGTCAAGGAAGCTAACTTGTAGATTAATTTTCACGGAGTTTCATTATTGTTAGGTTGGCCCGATAGATAATTTTAGCCACTTCTCCGCTGGGGCAGTATGTTGTGTAGTTATAAGGTAATTTGATAAAATCTTTAGGTTTTTTTTCTTCAATTGTCGGAATACCCTTACTCACATAACAATAGTAAGATTGATAATGGGCCATAATAAGCTCCTTTTTTAAAATATTTTAAAGTTATTCAATGCAACCTTCTTGCCTCTACCACTCGAAACCAATGAATATTGTAACTATTTAGTTAATCCCTGATTCAGTAAGCAGAACTCTGTTTCTTTTCTGGAACTCTTGTTGCCTTATTTTGCAAACAATCTTTTTTGTTAAAAAAGTAAAATATCACAACGAAAAATTGTGGAAGGGGATAAGAGATTAAATCATACGTCCAATCGACCGATGACGTTGATAATTGTGAAGTATAAATTCATTCATGAGAAGCATCATAACTGTCTTCTATCCATTATAAAGAACATTGTGATTGAAGTTTATTATTAACATTACCATATTAAAGGAGATTCAATATGAAATCATTATTACTTTTTAGTTTCTTATTCATTATCTCATTTCCCTTATATGCACAAATTGTCGCACCCTCTTTGGACCCATCAACTTCATCTGAACTCCCTTCGGTTGCGAGTTGGCGATATTCAAATACGGCCGCTGTGAGTTATTCGTCTGGAAAGATCAAAGCAGAAGAAGGTGGTGTGACAGAAGACAGTACTTCCACGATGACAGGTGTTATGCTGGGTTTGAATTTCGATGGATTGGGTATCGAAGGTTCCAGTTTTAATCCCAAGATGAAAGGGCCAGGCGAAAATACAATGGACGTCACCAGAAACACTGTGCTTCTGGGTTATCTTTTTGGAGACCTGTTCAGTATTGGAATTGGCCAACGTACTACTACATTGAGTATTGAAAGATCAGATTCCACCATGACCCTGGATATGGATGGCGAGGAAACAGAACAAATAGCGAGTGCAACTCTTCGAATCGCTGAAGTTTTATTTTTAAGTGCTGGTATAAATAACATTAAAGAGACTGGACATGTCAAAATAACCATCCCTTCGATGCCATCGATGAATGCAGATGTGGATCTAGAAGAGATGAGTTATATGCAAACAATCTTTGGAGTAGGAATACTAAGCGGAAATCCGGGGGATTTTCAGTTTAAAGCTGAAATTTCAATGATCTCCTCTCCAGAAAAAGTTGAAGAAGCGTCCAGTAGTAGTAAAATGACAAATACAACGCAAAAATCTGATACCTCAACAGGGGTTGTTGAGGTAAAGACTGGACCCTATTTTCTTGGCGTTTCATCAACAACTAAAACTGAAGCAAAACTAACAATGTCTAATCCCGATGACAACGAAGCTGAAAAAGTCACCACCACCACAATGATCGGTGTTGGTTATCTTATGGAAGAGGGACTGTTAGTGTCAATCTCCAGTGGCACCGAAATCGAAACAGAAAAGAAAGACAGTGGAGATGCTAAAACGACTGATAATTCCTATGCCATTAGTATCGGGTATTCTTTCTAATCAAATTATCTAATAGAGTATAATTTGAAACAAGAAGAGATAAAGTGATATATTTGGACAAGTCAGATAAAAAATAAAATCAGAGGGACTACCCGATCCCTCTGAAGTGTCTTTTAATGAAAGTTACCCCCGTTATAAATAATTTTCAGTCAAAAAAAAAAATCCAAAAAATTAGCAATTCTAGTGCAAAAAAATGTCCTGTGGATCTTCAAAATACCATCAGGACGGAAAATAGCACATTTTCATCATAATTCCCAATAAGAAATGTTTACCTGTCCTTTAATAACAATAATATAGTTGGAAAATTGCAAATAATTAACAATCAAATCTATTTTAAATTTTTCAAAACTAATCATGACATTCAATGATAATACTGGTTACAAAGATATTTTTTATAAAACAACATTCTTACATTTCAACATATATAGAATGTCCCTTAACCCGATCAAACCATTTTCTTGTTGAAATAAATTCGAAATTAGGATAAAAATCCATCAAAAAAAGGCTAAAGTTGCTTTAAAATTGTTCATTATAATATCTCTCAAAAAGCAAATCCCTATCAGTCAGCTTGTATGACCAGCTCTATCCAATGAACTTTTCGTCACGATGCCCAAAAAACTGACGAAACATTAACGAGCAGCAGATGTTGACTTCTATGGGTAGTATCCGGAAGACAGGTATGATTCTCTTTTCATATCTGTCTCGGCAATTATAAGTATAGGTAGTGTAGTTCTAACACCGCCATATCGCAGTTATTGGATTTAAGCCAGCCTGGATTTTCCTAATTTTTCTATTTATAACCGCTTATTTATTTTGAATAAAACAATCGATATGCAAAAAATAAGAGACTTAAAACCTAAAATGGTTTGGCATTATTTCGATGAAATTACTCGTATTCCACGACCGTCTAAAAAGGAAGAAAAAATAATAACCTACCTAAAAGCCTTTGGTAAAACACATAAGCTAGAGACACATGTCGATAAGGTGGGTAACGTACTGATTCGTAAAGCCCCCACTAAAGGCTTAGAAAACCTGAAAATCACCATTTTGCAAAGTCACATGGATATGGTTTGTGAAAAAAATAACGATGTGGTGTTTGATTTTGAAAATACCCCCATCAAAGCAACAATCGTCGGTGGCAATGTAACCGCTGAAGGGACAACCTTAGGTGCTGACGATGGTATTGGTGTGGCTGCGCAGTTGGCGCTTTTAGCGGCCAGCGATATCGCCCATGGTCCCATTGAATGCCTCTTTACTGTGGATGAAGAAACCGGGCTTACAGGTGCTTATGCACTTGAGCCAGATTTTCTTGAAGGTGAAATTTTGCTGAATTTAGATTCAGAAGATGATGGCAAATTGTTTATTGGCTGCGCCGGTGGTGTGGATTCAATTGCTACTTTTAAAATAGAATCGGAGGAAATCGACAAAAAATCAAACGCTTTCAAACTTAGCGTCAAAGGCCTTAAGGGAGGGCATTCAGGCGACAAAATAGACAAAGCTAAGGGGAATTCAAACAAACTATTGAGCCGCTTTTTGTGGGACCTACAGGGGGAATTAAAATTTGGCCTGGCCCGTTTTGATGGTGGAAATTTACGCAATGCCATTCCACGCGAAGCATTTGTCATTGTGACCGTATTGCATAAAGATGTAAATGAATTAAAAAACGCCTATCAGACATACACCAAAACTATCAAAAGTCAATATGCGATAGCCGAACCCAAGATGGAACTGAGCATTGAACCGGCGGAGCTTCCTGAAACTGTACTGAAAAAAGAATTGTGCCAAAACCTACTAGATGCACTATACGCATGCCCACACGGCGTGTTTGCCTGGAGTGATAGTATACCGGGTTTGGTTGAAACCTCAACCAATTTGGCATCCGTCAAATTCGAGCACAAACACATTGTGGTGACCACTAGTCAGCGCAGTTCCCTTGAAGCTGGTAAAAATGATATCGCTGCCATGGTACATTCTGTATTTCGCCTGGCCGGTGCCGAAGTGCGACAAACCGATGGATACCCGGGCTGGACACCAAATCTTAACTCGGAAATTATGAACATCACTAAAAATTCGTACACCAAACTGTTTGGCAATGAACCTAAAGTTAAGGCCATTCATGCGGGCTTAGAATGTGGTTTGTTTCTCGAAAAATATCCAAAACTCGATATGGTTTCATTTGGTCCCACCGTTAGAGGGGCACACTCACCCGATGAATACATTGTAATTGAAACCGTTGATAAGTTCTGGAGACACCTTCTGGATATACTAACACAAATTCCTGCAAAACAAAGTTAATTCAGGATTGCTTCCACGAGGCAGGAACAAAGTGCCTCGCGTCACTCCTTACCTTTGTTACCCCTTGGTTTCCGGGTATTAGGACCGTTGTTGCGAAATTGCGATTTGAAATCAGGTTCTCCATTAGGGTAATCAAGGAACACGGGCGTCAATAAAAGTGTGGTCAAATCTTGATCAGTCACCAATCAAAATTTGATTATAATATATTATAGAGAGGGAGTTGGTGAACACCTCTCCAAAATTGTAAAATGGTTTTTTTTTATGTTTTTACAAACTTAATTTTTTGCAATTTCTGAAGCGGTGCATATTAAGTCAATTAAGGGTAGTTTTTAAGCTTTTATTCGGAAAAGCTTTTGTAACACATTGCCAAAGGCTTAAATAAATCTTCAATTGAACGAAAGACCGGGATTCCTGACTGTGCAATCATTTTTCGATATTGGTTATAAATTTCTCCGGAATCAACAATAACACCCAGCGCTTTGCCAGTTGTTTCAATAATATCTTTCAATTCATCAATAAAGGCCTTCACTTTTTCTTTATTGAAAACCTGCAGCATATCAGCCAGAGGAATAATGCAAAGAATGACTGTATCAGCTTCAGTTTCTGCCATACATCGGATGCTATCCAAATAAGCCCGGTCACCGGCCATAGGAGTAATGTCAAAGGGATTCGTTGCCAACACCAATCCTTTTAATCGATTTTCTTCAATGATAGCGTCCAGGTTCTTTTTATCTTTTTCCCTTAATGACATTAGTAGATTTGGGTGACCCGACTTTTTATCTGCACCTAAATGATCCGCACTTCCTACTGCTTCGTATCCGGCATTGGACATGACAGCCACTTTTTCGGGCTTGGTATATTTTGGATAGGCGCTATACCATTTTAATAAAGCTGCAAATTCATCAAATCTTTCGCTAATAATAATGCCTGCTTTTTGAAAGAGAATCTTTTGGATGTCATAATTACCTGCCATGGCTCCGGTGTGACCGGCAGCTGCTTCCATTCCTTCAGAACTTCGACCACCTTTATAAAGAATAACTTTATTCCCACCTAAAATAATATCCCTGGCAATTTCTGCAAATTTGATGGCATCCCCATCTGAAAACCCCTCAATATAGGCACCAAATACTTTCAGGTCACTATCTTCGGACATGGTCTGAAGAATGTCTGAAGCTTTTCTATCGATTTGATTGCCGATACAAAAACCGTATTTTATCGGTAATTCGGGTGAATTTGAAAGTCGGGTAATCAAAAAAGCGCCACTTTGACTGATAAAACCGATATTACCGTTTTTATGGTAATTAATTGGTAAACGATTTCTTGAAATAAAAAGCGTACTGATTTTTAAAGGTGAAATTACAATTCCTAGACTGTTTGGGCCGATAATCGCCGGTGTCCAAAGTGCCTGTTCTCTTCTGGACTCAATTAATTTGGAGATCTGAATTCCCCAACCGTTTGTATCGGCACCATCACCGAGACCACCGGCAACCAGGTATACTATATCTGCGCCACCTCCCTGTTCACATAGAGTAGTTAAGGTTGCCACTGTGATTTTAGCCGGTAGTGCAATAATCAAAACCTCGACAGGACTTTGAAGCAGTTGCGCCAGCTTTTGATAGCATTTAACACCATGAAACTCACTAACACCTGGTTTTATGACTTTAATTTGTTTTTTTGATAGTTCTGAATTGATTAAATTGTCAAGAATACGTGTTCCGAAGGAACCGGGTTTATCTGAAACCCCAGCAACAGCGATTTTTTGAGGGTTGAGTAAAGCAGATACCTTCAGAGGATGTGTCTTAGTAATTTTTTCAGGTTTGTCATCATATAAGCCGACGCCGTCCAGGGCCACCGGAACTCCATGACTGTTCAGAACGATGGGGTTGATCTCAATTAATTTTATTTTCTTTTGTTCAAAATCTTTAGCTAATTTCCATAATTGAGATAAAAATTCCAGTATTTTATCTTCGGAGGTTAATGGATGACATTGCCTTAAAGATCCTAACCATATTTTACCGATGAGATGCTTTTTAATTTCCTCAAGTGCTTGTTCGGGTTTTACCAGTGATACCGGCCATAACAGAATACCTACTGCTAAATTATATGCCCATTCTTCAGTGCATACGCCACCCAAACCAAAGCTAATCACTATTCCACAGGATCTGTCTTTTTGAATACTGATAAATGCCTCACTTGGAAAAGCGGATGCTGATTGAAAAATTATTTTATTGCAAATTAAACATTCAATCCATTCGTATTTACCTGCTAGATTTGATCGGATGGTTTTGAAAACCTGCTTGATGTTCTCCTGGGAATATTCAATAAAATGGAGCGCACCTTCATCAGATTTATGCCAGAGGTTTTTTCCGAGCCCTTTTACAACAACGGGTTCTCCTTTCTCAAAAGGTAATTGGGGAATATCTGACTCTGATTTTAGAGTAGAATAAACAGGAGTGTTTAAACCATAAAGCTTGATTAGATCGTAAACAGCTGTTTCGTGGATAAAGAGATTGCTACCCATTGGCCGACTCCTTTTATTTCATAAATCAGGTTGTCTGTTAGTGATCAGGAAAGGTAATTAGTCTCTGGACGAGAATACCAATATTAGCTTTCAATTTGGTAATTTGGGCGCTCACTACGAGTCTCGTGATCGTCGTGCCAGCAGGTACTATTATACTTTAGTTTTTACTAGAAAATGGTCCTGTTCCCAAATTACTCAGCTCAAAATGATTGATCGTTAGGTATTTATTAAGTTCCTTCCAAATGCAAATGCTTCAATATTTTTCTGAACAACCTTTTCTCCTTTAGTTTGAAATCGCTCTTCAAATATAGAATTCCAAAGATCATGTTCCATGGGTAAAAAAGTAGAAGCCATTCCGAGCAGTATTACATTTCCAGCATGTCTATTTTTTAATTGTTTTGACGTTTCATCGGTATCCACCAGATGGATACCTTCGATTTCTTCTATTGCTGCTTGAACTTTTGATTCATCCGGATATGTCGACATATTGACCAAAGGAGATGTAGAACTAATAATATGTCCGTCTTTTTTCACCATATGGATATATCTCAATGTCTCCAGAGGTTCCATACCAATCAGAACATCGGCACTGCCCTCCATAATGGTGGGACTGGTAACCGGTCCGCTATCAAATACGATATGCGCATTTACGGCACCCCCTCTTTGGCTCATTCCGTGAACTTCTGATTGCAAGCAGTGGTAGTTAGATTTCCAGGCAGCACCTAGAATCAACTGAGCTAATGTGATTGCACCTTGTCCTCCAACACCGGCAACAATAATCCCCTGAGCCTTATCTAATACTTTTGTCATTTTTATGTCCTTTTTTAATAATGATTATTGAATTTATGGTATTAAATTATTCGGATGGATACAACTTTTTGTACAAGCCTTTTCTATATGCTTCAATACATTCCCTTCTGAAAATAATCAGATCCGGTCCTTTGTGACTAAATATCTTTTCCAATTGGGCAACGTTTTCTTCATTATTTTTGGGCAGTGGTTTTAATATATGGATTTGATCATCCCTTAATCCAACAGCTTTCCCGATGTCCTCAATAATATTGATGGCTACTGTTTTTTGTTGGCCAGTCATGGCCGTAATTCGGTTGTCCATTACTATAAAATTAACATTACCATTACATTCAGCCAGTGACACTAATGAGGTTAAACCGGAATGAAAGAAAGTACCGTCGCCGATAAGTCCCACAACCGGGTCCATTCCCACATGACCAGCTCCTAGCGCCATTCCCAGGGAAGCACCCATTTCAACTGTTGTCTGAATAGAGTTATAAGGAGGTAAGGTTCCTAATGTATAGCATCCAATATCTCCAAAAACACGAGGATCCGAGACACCGATATTTTTAAAAGCTTCCTGAATATTGTTAAAAGCATCTGAATGTCCACAACCCTTACAAAGTCTTGGTGGCCGAATAGGGACATCAATACCCGGTTTTCTCTTAGTTTCAGCTATCTCTAAATTAAAGGCTTTTCTTAGCTTTAACAAATCTAATTCTCCGGACATGGGAATAGTATCATCCCGACGACCATGGATTTTTGCTTCATTGCTGAAGGCGATTAATTGATCTTCGATGTAGGGATAGTTTTCTTCTAAAACATAGACAGCATCGCATTCAGTCGCAAATTTTCTTAAAGCTTTATTGTCAATGGGATAGGCACAAACATCGAACCTTGAATGGTCACGTAGCTGTTTTTCTGTTCGGCATAGTTGATCCAGATAAGCTCTCCCCATACCAGATGCGATGATACCAATTTTTTTATCTTTATATTCAATTTTATTATAAGCAGACATTTCATTAACTACGGATGGCATTTTGTCCCGAAGTTTTTGATATTGGACCCTGGCGTTGGCAGGTATTAATACCCATTTCTTATCCGGATTATCGGTAGGAACACCCATTTCAACAGGTGGTGCTGTTGGGATTTTATCTATGGGACCTCTGGCATGAGCTAATCTCGTTACGACTTTGATGAGTATCGGGAGATTTAGTTTTTCAGAAAGATCATAGGCTTGTCTGGTGAAGTCATATGTCTCCTGAGGTGTTGATGGTTCCAGGCAAGGTATCAGAGAAAAATCTGCCAGATAACGACTATCCTGCTCATTTTGACTACTATGCATACCGGGATCATCCGCAACCAGGACCACTAAACCGCCATGAACACCAGTAATTCCGGAATTGACAAATGCATCCATGGCAACATTTAAACCGACATGTTTCATGGTCACCAGGCTTCTGTTACCAGCATAACTAGCACCTAAAGCCATTTCATATCCTACTTTTTCATTGGCACCCCAACGGGCAATCCTACCATCGTTTTTACCATCAATAATAATGGCCGCACTTTCAAATACTTCTGTGGATGGTGTACCGGGATAACCAAAAACACCTTTCACCCCGGCATCAATTGCTCCATGAGCGACTGCTTCATCACCCATGGCCATAATTTGTTTTGTTTCTTTACTCATAATTGACCTTTAAGCTTATATTATTAATCAGATTATAATTGGAAAATTTTTTTAATTGGTGTTGTAACCATAAATTGTTTTATAAAACCGTAAAAGAAAACCAGACGCTGATTTTGAAGAATGGAATATTATCAACTGAATTATCAAATCAATCAATTCAAATGCGTTTATTTAATGGCAAAAAATCTGTTAATGTTTATTCGGTAAATAATATAAAATACTAATAAAATAATGATATAACCATTGATTGTCAAATATTAATAAGTTAATCATTAAATTTAACTACTTTTAATAGTTAAATAGCTAATTAATTATTTTTCAAGATACAGAAAAGTTCGGGGGGTGGAAGTTTAATAGAGAATGGAGATTTACCACAATGATACATTTTCTGTATCATTATTATGAATCAAACAAATATTGGTTTGGGGTATGAAGGGTTGGTCCAAGAATAAATTATGCCCCTCAGGTGTTGAATCAATACCGCCGGATTTTTATTGCAAAGTTTTGGGTTTAATACCCCGCCGCTTGCAGCGGGGTAGCTCATTTATATTGGGTAATTATCGTTAAACATGTCCGTAATAATCACGATGTACTACCACAGAATAAGCATAATCCAGTAGTGTTCCCCAGCTGAAGACTGGAAGATCGATCTCTCTCTGAATGGCACGGGCAAAGGGCTGCATTCCGGTACACTCTAGCATTAAGGCGCCAATATTGGGGTTTTTCTGTGTAAAATCAATCGCGGCCTTAATCATATCTTTTTCGGCTTTGTCATAGTATATTTCTGGTCTTTCCGGTCTTTTTTCGGGGTCCCAGAGATTATCAAATTCAGGACAGCTGTATTCATCCATGGCACCAGCAATAATATAATTGCTGTTCAAATCAATGCCGACATTTTCCAAATGGGTTTCGCTTAAAAACCGTTTTTGAGCACACAAAATCCCCACACTTTTTTTCGGTCCAATGATCTGTTGGATAAAGGGAACCTGGAGTAAACTGGACATAAAAACAGGGATATCAACAAAGCCGGCCACATCCTTTTGGAAATAAGCAAAATAGCCACACTCAGCAGCAATGGCCCGGCAACCCATATTTTCTAAGTTTTTAGCAGCAGTTTTAATAGGTTCCCGGCAAGGTGATTTATCTTGTTCCCAGACTAAGGTATGGTTATCGACACCTTTGGCGATTTCATATTGAATGGGATATGGAAAGGCGCTGGCATTTCGAACATCACCGGGAAATCCCGGATAAGCATCACAAAGTACGATAATACCAATACCCATACCGTAACAGGTATGTTTTTTACGGGTGGTGGCGTAGTTTAGCCCCATGTCTCGATTGTAATACATATAGATTCTCCTTAAAATTGTTAAGATGACTACTTCACCAAAACTTAAATTTTATAAATAGGTAATAGGATTGTCTGTGCGAAGGAGTTTTACACCAAAGTTGCCTCTATTAAAAGTTGATTGTTAAAGATTGGCCAAAAACAGTATTTTTAATATGCTCCTGGACAAGTCTTTAAGCTGATTGTTCTTCTTGTTGACACTTTAAAAGATCCGCCACCGGTATATGACAAGCAATAGTATGTCCAGGATGTGCTTTCTGTTTTGGGGGCTGCTGCTCTGTACAAATTTTACCACCATCAGGCAGTTGGTGGCGGCGTGGGCAACGGGTATGAAAATGGCAACCGGTCGGAGGATTCAAGGCACTAGGTACATCACCTTCCAAGCGAATATGTTTTCTTTTAAAGGTCGGGTCAGGAACGGGAATAGCTGACAATAATGCTTCTGTATAGGGATGGTATGGCGGTGGATAGATATGTTCCACTGAACCGTACTCTACTATCTGTCCTAGATACATGACCGCGATTGAATCTGAGATAAAACGAACGACACTAAGATCATGGGCAATAAAAATCAGAGTGGTTTGATATTCCTCTTTAATATCGTTTAAAAGATTTAAAACAGCGGCTTGTACTGAAACATCTAAAGCTGATACCGGTTCATCACAAATGACCATACTGGGTCGACTAGCTAAGGCACGTGCAATCCCCACACGTTGTTTTTCACCACCACTCAATTGCCGGGGAAGACGATCATAATAATAAGAATCCAATTTAACCGATTTCAACAATGATTCTACTGCATGTCGGATTTCATTGTTAGGAACCGATTTAAACTTTTTCAGAGAACG
>Ga0307989_1000980_pt1 | contig 16445 bp, 13 predicted proteins | sample EllFjometagen185_FD_203164 | JGI IMG/M metagenome (GOLD analysis project Ga0307989, IMG submission 203164) | Marine microbial communities from Ellis Fjord, Antarctic Ocean - #185 | ecosystem: Environmental > Aquatic > Marine > Unclassified | place: Southern Ocean | collected 2014-10-08
GCATCTTGTAAATAAAATGAGACCACAAAACAATTCAATAACATTAGAAAAATTATTCTTTATTTTATTGTTAGTGCAACTTCCATTGTTTTCAATCTTTTATTCATATGCAGCTGCTATTGTGGAAACTTTATTATTTTTTCTCCCAATTTATTATTACATATACAAAAAACGTCCTCAAATAGTAGTTAGCAATGCCAAGATCCTATAGGCAATAGTTTTGTTTGAGCTTTTTTACGAATCCAACTTATCGTTATTTTTAACGTTTCAGTCAATATGAAATTACTTTTTTTAGGAAGTCTTTTTTGTAATGAGCTATTGGCAGAAATTAAAAATGGAATGGATGATGTTTATTTCCAAAATGCTCCAAATGTTTTTCAATGGTCTTTCGTTAATGGTTTGGTTGAAAATAACATCCTTTTTGATATTATATCAGCGCCTACCCTTCCCTGTTGGCCTTTTCGTTATAAGTATACGTATGTAAATCATCACAAATTTCAAATTCATAATAACATTGAAGGCGAGAGTATTAAATATTGTACAATTGCCGGGATTAAGGAAATGTCAGTTTTTTTTAATGCAAAATCAGCTATTTCTAAATGGGCCGAAAAATACAAACATGAAGATAAATACATTATAATTTATTCTACTGACCCGTCACTTATGTACGCTGCAAGTAGAATTAAGAAAAAATATAAAAATATAAAAATAGGCGTTATTGTAACGGAATTACCTGATTATGCATCACATATAATTAATGTTAAACCGATAAGTAAGTTTGTACAGGCTAAAATGATTCTTAAAGGGGTAAAGTCATTATACAAATTCATAGATTTTTATGTTTTATTGAGCGAATTTATGAAAGAAAAAATACCCATGAATAATATACCATATTGCATCCTAGAAGGTCTGTATTCAAAATCAGAAGACGTAGAATCTTCAGGGAAATTTCAGAATCCGACTGTATTATATACTGGCACCCTACAACGATTTGCATCTATTGATGTTTTAATTAGAGCATTCCGACTATTAAATGATCCCTCTTACAGATTAATAATTTGTGGTACGGGACAGTTATCTGAATATGTTAAATCTTCAGCACAAGAAGATAATCGTATCTCCTTTAAAGGTCTAGTCTCAAGGCAAGAAGCGTTATTACTTCAGAGAAAATCAACACTTTTAGTTAATCCTCGTCAACCCAATGCGGGTTTAACAAAGTACTCTTTCCCTTCAAAGACTATGGAATATATGGCTTCAGGAACACCTGTTTTAATGTATAAGTTGGAAGGTGTTCCTAATGAGTATTTCAATTATTGTTATACTTTAGAAGATTTGTCAGACGAGAGGCTGTCATCTTCAATGCAGACATTTCTTTCTAAAACCGATGACGAACTTTCACGGAAAGGATTAAAAGCCAAAGATTTTATAATTAATAACAAGTCTGCAAAATCCCAGACCAGGAAAATCCTAAACCTAATGGAATTACTAAATATCAAGAAATAATTATAGCAAGTCTTTTTACAGAGCTTGTTAGAATTAAATTGTAAAAGAGTATTTTGTTTTGAAATAAACATGCTGCTAGAAAGACAAATACTAATTGATCCGCACGTTTGCGAACAAGTAAGTTTAAAACGAAAATTAGAAAACGAATATGATCACTACAAAAGGAGGTGATTTTGTTATTTACAAGTAATCTTTTTCTGATGAAAAAAAATGTATATATACTTATTCTGGATTCCTTTATTTATGATAAGATAGGCAAACAAGAATATGTCAATACAACAACACCTTTTTTAGATGAACTGAAAAATAAGTGCATCAATACTACTAATATGTATTCGCACGGCCCTTTCACAGAAGCTGGAGCAATTCCATTACTCTCGGGTAATGATTTGTTAAATGAAGGTGGCTATATGCATAATTTGAACACTAAAAAAAATCATTTTATAGATGTTTTTAAAGAAAATGACTACGAATTGTTTGATACTTTTCACCCGTATTTTATGTATTCGGATGAAACTCTTAATAAAATTGATCACCAATACTTTTCCAGTGGTTTTATCTTTAATAGCGTGTTTTCAAACAGATTAAGTTATTTTATTTCTTTAAAAGAACAAAGGAATCTTTCAAAAGTAGAATATGATGATGTAATAAAACAATTAGAAATAACTTTTACAGCATGGGAAAACTTTTTAAATTTCAATAAAGAAACTAAGGATAAGTATGCCTTAATCAAAAATGCAACTGAGAAATATGATTTTAAAAGAAATCGTGATTTTCTTCTTGATGAATATGATAAATTTCTCCTTGATAAAATTGAATATGCCGACTCTGTATTAAATCTTAAGAAAGATCATCCGCTGTTCAAAATACAAAATATTAATCCGGCAGATTTAATCAATGAACCTTTAGTTAACAAGTATTTTTATTGGAATAATATATGTTTTCTGGTTAAGGTTTTCTTTTTGCAATTTTGGTGGAACTTGAAAAATAACAAAATATCTTTAACACGTTTATTCACTTCTTTGATAGACAATATACGGTTAAAAAAAGTTAGCGGATACTTTAAATCTGTTTTATTTACACTATTTGTCGGATCATTTAGTTTTAAATATCGGAGGCGAAATTTTTTAAAAGAAATGCCATCTTTAAATGCTCATATTGAATTAACATTAAAAAATCTTCAAAAAAGGGATACAAAGAAACCATTTATGGTAAAGATACATCCAGAAGATTTGCATAATAGAACATCATATTTTTCATACGATGCAGATAAAAAACAAACAATAATTGAAGAAATAAATGCACTTAAGACTTATTTATCCAAAATATCAGGGAATTTTAAAGGGTCGCTCATTTATGATTTTAGTGTTATTTATGTTGATTTATGTATACGAAGGCTTTTTGATGGATTAAAGAAGATGAATTTGTTAGATAATACAATCGTGGTAATAACATCAGATCACGGATGTTCATATGTTAACTCTCCCATCAGAGAGACTTTTGTAAATAATTTTCACACAGAAAACTATAGAATACCATTGTATATATACATGAAAGATATTCATTCAAGTACTTATAATCAATATTATACAAACAAGGATGTGCTTCCTACAATATATGAACTATGTGATATTCGATCCCCTAATAATATAAGTGGTAATTCAATAATAGACAAGAATTATAACAGTTCTTTTGCAATATCAGAATATATGGGTGGTGGTTGTCCTGACATGAGGTTAAGGCCAATTAATTTTATTATAAGAGATAAAAAATTCCTTGTTGCCTATAAAGTGAAATTAAGTGAGGATTTTGGAGATGGGAAAATTGAACAGATTTATGATCTTGTTGCAGACAAATCAGAAGAGAATAATTTAATGCTCTCTAATAATTTTGAGATAGAAGAAATCCAGTATCTTTTAAAGAAGATCAAAAACAGGCACCTGGAACTACAGGGGAAATATAAATCAATTATCAATAAAGATTAAGAGTTTTAAACAATAAATAAAGGAGTTAAACTTGAAATTACAACAAACGAGTGTATCTGAGATGAAAAAAGTATATTTAGCAATGAGTGCAGACATCATTCATGAAGGACATATAAATATTATTAATGAAGCCAGAAAATATGGAGAAGTAATAATCGGACTTTTAGATGACGATGTAATTTCATTGTATAAGAGATCTCCGTTGCTAGGCTTAGAACAAAGAAAAACTATTTTTTCATCGGTAAACGGGGTTTCTAAAATCGTAGTACAAAAATCTCTGGACTATACAGAAATATTACATGAATTACGACCTGATTATGTAATTCATGGGGACGATTGGAAAGAGGGAATACAAAAACAAATAAGAGAAAAAGTAATACAAGTATTAGAAGAGATAGGTGGAGAGTTGATTGAGGTTTCATATACTAGAGGGGTTTCAATTACAGCCTTGGAAGAAGCTTTACTTGAACTAGGTACTACTCCGGATGTTAGAAAGGCAAAACTAAGAAGATTATTGAATTCTAAGCCCTACGTAATTATTATGGAAGCACATAATGGATTAACTGGTCTAATTGTTGAAAAAACAAAAGTTGAAGTCGATGGAAAGTTTAAGGCTTTTGATGGTTTGTGGATTAGTAGTCTTTGTGATTCTACTGTAAAAGGAAAGCCTGATATTGAGCTTGTTGACCTAACTTCAAGATTAACTACAATCAATGAAATCATCGAAGTGACAACAAAACCAATCATTCTTGATGGAGATACTGGTGGACTGGTAGAACACTTTATTTACACAGTAAGAACACTTGAAAGAATGGGAGTTTCTGCCGTTATCATCGAAGACAAAGTGGGACTTAAGAAAAATTCACTATTTGGAACTGATGTTAAACAGACTCAAGACACTATAGAAAATTTCCAACATAAAGTCCGCGAAGGTAAGAAGGCTCAAGTCACAAAAGATTTTATGATTATTGCCCGTATTGAAAGTCTGATTCTTAAACAAGGACAAGAAGATGCATTAAGACGTGCACATGCTTATATTGAAGCTGGTGCGGATGCAATTATGATTCATTCAAAAGAAAAAGATCCGAAAGAAATCATAGACTTTTTAGTTGCATTTAGAAAAGAAAATAAAAATACACCAGTTGTCGTTGTGCCTTCATCATACAACACAATAACAGAACAAGAATTAGGTGAGTATGGAGCTAATGTTATCATATACGCAAATCAGTTGATTCGTGCTGCATTTCCTTCAATGAAACAGGCTGCAGAAGTAATTCTTAAAGCAGGTAGAGCAAAAGAAGTTGATGATATTTGTATGCCAATTAAAGAAATCATCACATTGATACCAGAAAGGTAGATTAATATGCTGAATACAATGAAATATTTTGAGTATTTAATTGAACTTAATATTAACTTCTTTACAGGTGTTCCAGATTCTCTTCTAAAACAAATATGTGCATGTATTTCTGATAACGAAGATGAAAATCATATTATTGCTGCAAATGAAGGAAATGCAGTAGGCTTGGCAGCCGGGTATCATCTCGCTACAAAGAAATTACCTTTAGTTTATCTTCAAAATTCGGGATTAGGCAATACAGTTAATCCATTAATTTCTCTGACATCAGACACGGTATATTCTATTCCAATGCTGTTAATGATTGGCTGGCGTGGACAACCAGGTGTTAAGGATGAGCCTCAACACATCAATCAAGGAGCAGTTACAGAACAATTGTTAGATGTTCTTGGTGTAGAATATGAGATTTTGTCTATGGATCTTGATGAAGCAAAATCTCAAACTCAAAGATTAGTTAAGAGTGCTCTAAAAGAAAATAGAACCAAAGCAGTTTTAGTTAGAAAAAATACATTTGAAGAATATTCTTATAAAAGTGATGCGATGTATAAGAGTAAAATTTCAAGAGAAGATGCGATAGATGTATTATTAAATAATATTAATTCGAATGATTACATCTTCTCGACTACTGGGAAAACTTCTCGCGAGGTATTTGAACTTCGAGAAAAATACAGCCAATCACACGATAGAGATTTCTTGACGGTGGGATCTATGGGACATACATCAAGCATTGCTTTAGCTTTTTCGAAGTACAATGACAATAACGTTATATGTTTAGATGGTGATGGAGCATTATTAATGCATATGGGATCACTTCCAGTTAATTCTGTTTATTCAAAAGATAATTTTAAGTATGTATTAATGAATAATTATTCACACGAATCAGTCGGTGGACAAAAAACAATTGCTGATAAAATTGATTTCTTAAAACTTTTTGAATCGGTAGGTTTTAAGAATTATCAAAGTGTATCAACATTGGCTGAATTCAAAGAAGTTATTGATTCTAAAAAATTTCAAAACCAAAGTTTCGCCATAGAAGTATTAGTTAAAATAGGTTCTAGAGAAGATCTTGGACGTCCGACAATTACACCCGAACAAGCCAGGGAAAATCTAATGGGAACAATTTAGATGGACGCATTAATATTTAATTCAGGATATGGTTCTCGCGTTGCTGACTTGATAAAAGATTCCCACAAATCTTTGCTTAAGATTCATGGTGAAACTATTTTGGCAAGGCAGCTTAGAATTTTATCAAATTTTGATATTGGTAGGGTACTAATTACTACAGGACCGAATGCAGAAAAAATTCAACAAGAAGTAAATAATAAAAACTATCCTTTTGAGATAGTTTTTATACATAGTCTGAAATACGCTGAAACGAATTATATTTATTCAATGTTTTTGGCTTCAGAACATCTAAATGGTGATTTGCTAATTTTACATGGTGATTTAGTTTTCAATAGTGATGTTATAAAAAAACTATTGGACGAAAAAAGCGATTGTGTTTTGGTTGATGAAGATAAATCGGCATATGAAAAAGACTTTAAAGCGTTGCTAATAGATGGCTATGTTAAAAAAATATCAACTAAACATAACGAATATGGTTATGGACTTCAGCCAATATATAAGTTGTCAAAAACTTCTTTTTTCAAGTGGAAAGAGAAAGTCCGTGAATATGTAGAGCAAGACAAAGTCAAAGTATATGCAGAAGATGCCTTAAATGAGTTGTTACTAAATCAAATAGATATCAAAGGTATCATAATTGATGATGATTACTGCAAAGAGATAGATAATCCTACAGATTATGAAAACGTCAAAAAAGAAATCTGTGATTTTGATTATAATCAAGAAATTATAATTGGTCCATTTGAGAAAGTAATTGGTGATAATCTACCAGGTAATTCGAAAATACTTGTTGTTACGTTTAGTGCAAACGAGGATATGGTAAAACAGAAACTGTCTTTTGTGAAAAATAGGAAAACACTAATATATGATAAGGCTAATCCTGAACAAGAAGAAATACTAGATCAATTAGAACTTATTGACGAATACAACCCTGATTTTGTGATTTCCATTGGTGGGGGAAGCGTTATTGATTTTTCTAAATGCCTTATTGATTTTAGCAAAATTATTACAACACACATAGCTATACCTACAACTTGTGGGACAGGATCTGAATCAACAAGGTTTGCAGTATATTATGTCAATGCAATTAAGCAATCATTATGTAAAAATAAAGTTCTTCCTGAAATTGCGATTTTAGACACATCACTTTTATTTAGTTTACCTGAGAGAGTTTTGGTAAGTAGTATTTTAGATGCATTTGCTCAATCCGTCGAGTCATTTTGGTCTAAAAAAGCAACCGAACAATCTCAAAATTATAGTGTTGAGGCCATAAAAATAATATATCCAATTCTCTTTGATGGTATCGACAATTCACTAACTAAACTTAAAAAACTTCAGCTAGCATCAAATCTTGCTGGAAGAGCAATAAATATTACAACAACAACTTCAGCTCATGCTTTGTCATATAATTTAACAAAATTATTTGGCATCCCTCATGGAATTGCTGTAAATATGACTCTTCCTTATATATGGAAATTACATAATGAAAAGATTATTAATTTCGACAAAATTATGAAAAGAATCCTTGATGCAACAAATTCAAGTAATAATTTGGAATTAATCTCAAAAATCATGAATTTGTTAGATGATTATTGTGTTTGGGAGAAGGTCAGTGTAAAAAAAAATGAACTTAACTATTTAGTAAATAATGTGAATTTGGAGAGACTAAAAAATAATCCATATAAATTAAATAAAAATCATATTTATAATATTTATATACAAGCACTAAGAACATAATTTAGCTTGACCATTGAAAAGAAATTTAATGAAATGATCAATATAAAATTGTTCTAAAATGGAGGATGTTATAACATGCCAAAATTGCTGCAAATCGGTATAGAAGTAAACTGCAATTCTACTGGAAGAATTGCTGAGCAACTAGGTGAAGTAGCAATGCTTCATGGTTGGGATAGTTTCATTACTTATGCCCGTGCCTACCAACCAAGCAAATCTAATGTTATTAAAATTGGCAACGCATTTGGCATCTACAATCATGTTTTACAAACACGCTTATTTGACAAACATGGCTTAGCCTCTAATTCAGCAACCAAAACTCTTATAAAAAAAATATCAATAATTAAACCTGATATTATTCATTTACATCATTTACATGGATATTATATAAATATAAAGTTATTATTTGATTATTTCTCTAAGGCAAAGATACCGGTTATTTGGACCTTTCATGATTGTTGGTCGTTTACAGGGCATTGTGCACATTTTGAATATGCAAATTGCAGTAAATGGAAGACGGGATGTCATCATTGCCCGCAACTTAGAGAGTATCCTAAAACGCTATTTTTTGATAAATCTAAAATTAACTTCGCTAAGAAAAAAGAGATATTTACCTCGTTAAATAATATGACCATCGTTCCTGTCTCAAATTGGTTAGGGGATATTGTAAAAGATTCTTTTTTAAATATTTATCCAATTAGTGTTATTCAAAATGGAATTGATTTGGAAGTATTTAAACCAAAGTCTTCCAGAGAAATAATTATGACAAAACATTCTCTCAAAAATGAATTTCTGATTATAGGTGTTGCCGGAACTTGGAATGGCAGAAAAGGATTAGAATATTTCTCAAAAATAAATGAAAGGCTAAATGAGGATTATAAAATTATATTGGTTGGGTTAAATGACAAACAATTAAAGACCTTGCCCAATGGAATAATTGGTATTAAAAGAACTGAAAATGTTAGTGATCTGGCCGATTATTATTCAGCAGCAGATGTTTTTGTAAATCCAACCTTAGAAGATACTTTTCCAACAACTAATTTGGAATCTTTGGCATGTGGTACACCTGTTATTACATTTAAAACTGGAGGGAGTGCAGAGGCCATAAACTCTGATACAGGTATTATTGTATCTAAAGGTGATTCTGATAAATTAATCATTGCAATTAATGCAATAAAAACAAATACTAAACTGTTTTATAGCGCCAAATGTCGGGAAAGAGCAGAAAAATTGTATGATAAAAATAATAAATTTCAAGAATACATAGTTCTCTATGAAAAACTAATAAAATATTCCAACAATTAAGAGAGGCATTTATGAAATCGAATAACATAATAGTTTGTAAAAATTGTGTCATGGACACAACCGATCCCAATATAATTTTTGATGTAAATGGAGTTTGTGATCATTGCCATGATTATGAATATAATGTGAAGCCCAACTGGCATACTGATGAAAGAGGTAAAAAGGAGTTGGATAAAACAATTCAAAAAATAAAAAGTGATGGCGAAGGAAGAGATTTTGATTGTATTCTTGGTCTTAGCGGTGGTGTTGATAGTTCATACCTTCTTCATATCGCAGTTAAAGAATTTGGACTAAGACCTCTTGTTTTTCATGTCGATGGAGGCTGGAATTCTGAACTTGCTGTGCATAATATCAATGTAATGATTGATAAACTAGGCTTGGATCTTTACACAGAAGTTATTAATTGGGAGGAAATGAAGGACTTTCAATTGGCATTTTTTAAATCAGGTGTTCCACATATTGATCTTCCTCAAGATCATGCATTTATTGCTACTTTATATCATTTTGCAGATAAGCACAAAATTAAGTATATTTTAAATGGTGGAAATTTTTCAACGGAATGTGTTCAGTACCCTATGCAATGGTTATATTACGGAACGGATATGGCACAAATTAATGATATAAGAAAACAATTTGGTACAAATAAAATGGAAACATATCCTTTTAGTTCTGTTTTCCGTCATAAAATTTATTTAAAATATTTTAAAGGAGTTAATGTTGTAAAACCACTAGATTATAGACCCTTTATTAAAGAAGAAGCCTTAAATTTATTGGAAAAGGAATATGGATGGAAGCCTTATCCTCAGAAACATTTTGAATCTCGTTTTACAAAATTTTATGAAGGATATTGGTTAAATGAGCGTTTTGGATTTGATACAAGAAAAGTACAATATTCAAGTTTGATTCTTACAGGGCAAATGACAAGGGACATAGCAATTGAAAAACTAAAAAAGCCATCATATAACGCTGAGGTAATTGATGATGAGTTTAATTATATAGCAACTAAATTGGGAATTACGAGTACCGAACTAAAGCAGTATTTTAATATGCCTAAAAAGTTCTATTGGGATTATAAAAATCAACAAAATATATTTAAGCTAGGAGCAAGAGTATTGCATATGCTTGGTATTGAAAAAGTTAAAAAGCGTAAAAAATGATAACGATTATTGATTATGGTCTTGGTAATATTCGTGCTTTCGTTAATGTTTATGAACGATTAAACATTAAAACAAAGGTAGCTCGTGTAGCATCTGATATTAAAGGCTCAACGAAAATAATACTGCCAGGTGTTGGTGCTTTTGATTATGCGATGTCTCAATTGAATTCCTCCGGGCTGAGAGATGAATTAGAAAAGCAAGTAATTGGCAACAAAGTTCCAGTAGTAGGAATTTGTGTAGGAATGCAAATGCTTGCTAATTCAAGTGAGGAGGGTAAATTACCTGGCTTAGGTTGGCTAAATGCTGAAGTTAAATTATTTGATTCAAGTTTAATAAAGTATAAGACACAACTGCCTCATATGGGTTGGAATACAATGAATCCATTAAAAAACAAGAATTTATTAGATGGGTTTAATGGTCCATCTCGATTTTATTTTCTTCATTCTTATTATTTTAAGTGTAATAATGAAAATGAAATAATTGCCAACTCAAATTATGGTATTACTTATGCAAGTGTTGTAAATAGAGATAATATTTATGGCATTCAATTTCATCCTGAAAAAAGTCATTCAAATGGAATAAAATTACTACACAATTTCGCAAAACTTTAAATATGCTTCATCCTAGAATTATTCCTTGCTTATTGGTACATAATAAAGGCCTTGTAAAAACAACTAAATTTAAAGATCCTAAATATGTTGGTGATCCGATTAATGCAGTGAAGATTTTTAATGAAAAAGAAGTTGATGAACTTATTGTTTTAGATATTGATGCATCACGTTTCAACAGAGAACCAGATTATAAAATGATAGAAAACCTTGCCGTTGAATGTAGAATGCCTTTATGTTATGGTGGTGGTATAAAAACAGTTGAACAAGCACATAGAATTTTCAGCTTAGGTGTTGAAAAAATTGCCATCAGCTCTTTGGCTATTGAACATCCTTCAATAATTCCTGAGATTGCATCTAGAGTAGGAAATCAAAGTGTTGTAATTGTTTTAGACATAAGAAAAAAGCTATGGAATAAATACGAGCTTTATATTCGAAATGGAACTAAATCTACTGGTATTGATCCTATAGTATTTGCATTAGAAATGCAAAATGTAGGTGCTGGCGAGATTGTTATCAATTCGATTGATAATGATGGTGTTATGAAGGGTTATGATTTAAATTTAATTGATAAAATCAGAGATGTGATAAGCATTCCATTAACTGTGATGGGTGGTGCTGGTTGCATCGCTGATATCGGTGATGTTATTCAGCAACATGGTATTATTGGGGTGGCTGCAGGTAGCTTTTTTGTATTTAAGGGAAAATACAGAGCAGTTTTGATTAATTATCCAACTTATTTAGAAAAAGAGTTACTTTTACAGGAATACTTTACCAAATATTGGAGTAATTCAATTTCTAAAAAATACTGAATTAAAGAGGAAATGAATATGTTTAAAAAAAAAACACTTCTAATTACAGGCGGCACTGGTTCATTTGGAAATGCAGTCTTAAATCGATTTTTAGATTCTGAAGTAAAAGAAATCCGTGTATTTAGCCGTGACGAAAAAAAACAGGACGATATGCGCAATCAGTATAAAAATGGGAAAATTAAATTTTTCATTGGAAATGTGCGAGAATACAGAGGTGTCGAGGAGGCTATGCAGGGAGTTGACTATGTATTCCATGCCGCCGCCCTAAAACAGGTCCCATCTTGTGAATTTTTTCCTATGGAAGCTGCTTATACAAATATTATAGGTACCGATAATGTTATTAATGCTGCTGTGAAAATGGGAGTTAAGAAAGTAATTTGTTTAAGTACGGACAAAGCTGTTTATCCAATAAATGCAATGGGAATTTCAAAAGCCTTAATGGAAAAATTATATATCGCTAAAGCAAGATTAACAAATACTACAGAATTTATTGGAACACGTTATGGTAATGTGATGGCTTCAAGAGGTTCTGTAATTCCATTATTTATTGAACAGATAAAGAAAGGAGAATTAATAACAGTTACGAATCCAGAAATGACTCGGTATATGATGTCTCTTGAAAATGCCGTCGAATTGGTTGTATATGCTTTTAACAATGGTAAATCTGGTGATTTATTCGTGCAGAAAGCACCAGCTTCAACTGTTGGCGAACTTGCAGAGACTATTAAAGAAATATTTGGGATCGATAATAAAATAAAAATAATTGGTACAAGACACGGAGAAAAACTTTATGAATCTCTATTAACTGATGAAGAATGTCTTGTTGCTAAAGATCTAGACAAATATTATCGTATAAGACCTGATGATAGAGATTTGAATTATAGCAAGTATTTTGCTGAAGGAGTTTTACCTGAAAATGGTATATCGACCTATAATTCACATAATGCTTATAGACTAAGTAAACAAGAATTAAAAGATTTACTTCTCAGGCTTCCATATGTACAGAAAGAACTTAAGACATTTTCAAAGAGAAAATAGATTTATGATAAAAGTAGGTATAACAGGTCAATCTGGCTTTGTCGGAACGCACTTGTATAACACACTCGGATTAAATTCTCATTTATTTGAACTAATCCCTTTTGATGATGCATACTTTCAGAATTATGAAGTTCTTCAGAATTTTGTTTCAAAATGCGATGTCATTATTCATCTTGCAGCCATGAATCGACACAATGATCCTGAGGTTATTTATAATACTAATATTGGTTTGGTAAAACAACTTATTGACGCCTGCGAATCAACCAATTCTACTCCTCATATTCTCTTTTCCTCCTCCACACAGGAAGAACGAGACAGCCTCTACGGTAAATCAAAGAAAGAAGGGCGTGAATTACTTGAACAATGGGCGAATAAAAACAAAGCAAAATTCACAGGTTTTATTATTCCCAATGTATTTGGACCCTTCGGCCATCCATATTATAATTCGGTTGTAGCAACCTTTTGTCACCAGCTTTCTCACCATGAACAACCTAAGATCAATATTGATGGAGAAATTAAGTTGATCTATGTTAATGAATTGATTCGTGTGATCATTGATCACATTGAAAAGGTAATTCTCGAAAAAAATGAGAAAGCAAGAATCGAAATAGTTCAAATTCCATTTACTTCAACTATCAAAGTTTCACAACTATTAGAAAAATTGAATAGCTATAAAACACAATACTCTGAACAGGGAATAATTCCTTGTTTAGATAATGAATTTGAAAAAAACCTTTTCAATACGTTTTTGTGTTACATTGATCATTCTTCATTCTTTCCTTATATGTTGAAGTTGAATACTGATAAGCGTGGTTCTTTTGTAGAAACCATTAAACTAAATAGTGGTGGACAGATTTCGTTTAGTACTACAAAGTCGGGAATTACTCGAGGAAATCATTATCATACACGCAAAGCAGAACGCTTCGCCGTCATTAAAGGAAAAGCAAGAATAGAACTTCGTAAAATTGGCACAGATAAAGTGTATACATTTGGACTAGATGGCAATCAACCTTCCTTTGTCGATATGCCGATTTGGTTTACGCACAATATTACCAACATTGGTAATACCGATTTGTATACTCTTTTTTGGATTAATGAGCCATATAATGCTGATGATCCGGATACTTGGCAAGAAAATGTATAAATAATTTGAATCTAAGGTGAAAATAATGAATAAATTAAAAGTCTTAACTGTTGTTGGAACACGTCCTGAAATAATTCGATTATCACGAGTTCTTGCTAAACTTGACGAATCCGAAAGTATCGAACACATTCTGGTGCATACGGGGCAGAATTATGACTATGAATTGAATCAAATTTTTTTTGAAGATTTAGAACTAAGAAAACCAGATTATTTTTTGGAAGCTGCAGGTTGTAATGCAGCTGAAACAATTGGCCAAATTATAATTAAAATTGATCGGATTCTTGAAAAGGAAAATCCGGATGCTTTTTTAGTGCTGGGGGATACGAATAGCTGTCTTTGTGCGATTCCAGCTAAAAAGAGACGTATACCAATTTTTCATATGGAAGCTGGGAATAGGTGCTTTGACCAAAGAGTGCCTGAAGAAACAAACCGTAAAATAGTTGATCATATAAGTGATTTAAATTTAACTTATAGTTCAATCGCACGTGAATATTTGCTTCGAGAAGGATTACCCGCAGATAGAATAATTAAAACTGGTAGTACGATGTTTGAAGTCTTAAATCACTTCCACTCAAAAATTCAAACTTCAAATATACTTGATAACTTGTCTCTGATAACTAATCAATACTTTCTGGTCTCATCTCATCGTGAAGAAAACATAGCTTCTGATAATTTTCACGAATTAGTAAATGTACTGAATAAATTAGTTGATGAATATGCGTTACCAATAATAGTTTCAACTCACCCAAGAACAAGAAACATGATTGAAAAAATGGGTGTTAAATTTAATCCTTTAGTTCAACTCATGAAACCAATGGGTTTTATTGATTATAATCACCTTCAGATGAATGCAAAAATCGTGCTTTCAGATAGTGGAACAATTTCTGAGGAATCATCAATTCTCAATTTTCCAGCAATAAATATTCGTGAAGCACATGAAAGACCGGAGGCAATGGAAGAGGCATCTGTAATGATGACAGGATTTAATTTGGATAGAATATTCCAGGCTATAAAAGAGTTAGAACAGCAAAAGCGTGGTGAACATCGATCTTTAAGATTAGTTAATGATTATTCTATGCCGAATGTTTCCGAAAAAATTGTAAGAATCATTATTTCTTATACAGATTACATAAATAGAGTAGTATGGCAAAAAAAATAATGAACATTTTATTCTTAACCTTAGTTGGAAATAGCAATATTAAAGAACGTGGAATTTACAATGATCTTATGCGAAAATTAAGAAATGAAGGGCATCAGGTATACATTGTTTTACCAACTGAGAGAAGAGAAAAAGCGAGGACAAGAGTAATAAAGAAAGACGGAATAACACTCTTAAAAGTTAGGACTCTAAATATTCAAAAAACATCCTTATTTGAAAAAGGTCTTTCAACAATAACGATTGAATCTCTATTTCTTCGATTTATTAAGAAACATTTCAAACAGGTTAAATTTGATTTAATTTTATGTTCTACTCCTCCAATAACATTCACTAAAATTATTAAATTTATAAAAAAAAGAGATAATGCTCAATCTTATCTTATGCTAAAAGATATTTTTCCTCAGAATGCGGTTGACCTTAAGATGATGAAAAAAGGAGGATTAATTCATCGGTACTTCAGAAGAAAGGAAAAAATGTTGTATGAAATTTCCGACTTTATCGGTTGCATGTCACCCGCCAACGTTAAGTATCTAATAAACCATAATCCGGAAATAAATCCTCGTATAATTGAAGAAAATCCCAATAGTATTGAGTTGATCAATACTAATATCGATAAAGAAGAAAAAAATCAAATAAGAATAAATTATAAAATACCACTTGATGCAACGGTTTTCATATATGGAGGAAATTTAGGTATACCGCAGGGAATTGATTTTTTAATCGAAGTATTGAATGATCAAAAAAACAAAAAAGGTATTTATATTATCATTATTGGTGATGGTACAATGTACAAAAAGATAAAATTATGGTTTGATCTAAACGATCCTCAGAATGCTAGTCTTTTATCAAGCATGTCAAAAACAGAATATGATAAATTTATTTGTTGTGCTGATGTTGGAATGATTTTTTTGGATAAACGATTTACGATTCCTAATTTTCCATCTCGAATGTTATCTTATATAGAAACGAAAACCCCTATCTTACTTGCTACAGACAACAATACTGATATTGGAAAAATAGCGATCAAAAATGATTTTGGATTATGGGTCGAAAGTGGTAATTTAAAAACTATGACATCTCATATTAATTATTTAGCTTCAAATAGTGAAATTCGGAAAGAAATGGGATCTAATGGATTTGACTATTTATTAAATCACTATACTACAAATCATTCTTATTCTATCATTATGAACCACTTCAAAAATGTACATTAAAATATTTAAGTCACTATTAGATTTTTTGATATCAAGCTTTTTGTTGATTTCATTATCACCTGTATTTCTGATAATAACGCTGATTTTGCTTTTTGCAAATAGTGGAAAAGCTTTTTTTTTTCAAGATCGCCCAGGAAAAGAAGAAAAAATATTTAAATTGATTAAATTTAGAACAATGAACGAAAAAAGAAATTCAAATAATGAATTGTTGCCAGATGCTGATCGATTAACATGTATTGGTAAATTGCTTCGCAAAACGTCACTTGATGAAATTCCCCAATTGTTGAATGTTATTAAAGGTGATATGAGT
>Ga0307989_1000981_pt1 | contig 16439 bp, 15 predicted proteins | sample EllFjometagen185_FD_203164 | JGI IMG/M metagenome (GOLD analysis project Ga0307989, IMG submission 203164) | Marine microbial communities from Ellis Fjord, Antarctic Ocean - #185 | ecosystem: Environmental > Aquatic > Marine > Unclassified | place: Southern Ocean | collected 2014-10-08
AACCATGCCCATTCTCAACCACATTCTCTTCACCGTGAAAGGGAATGTCCTCTCTATGCGTAGTACTGATATCGAAATCACTTATACTTTGGACCTAAATGTCATTGGCGAAGATGATGGTGCTGTAGCCCTACCTGTCCGTCTACTCCAGGAAATTACCAGCGAGCTGCCTGATACAGAACTCACCTTTGCCTGGTCGGATGATTGCCGAGTGACCCTCTCCACAACTGGAGGTACCTATAAGATCGTCGGGCGTCCAGCAATGGATTTCCCTGAAGCTCCAGAACTGGGTCCTGCTCAAAGTCTTGAGATTAAATCCAAGGTCTTAAAACGCACTGTTGAAAAAACTGTATTTGCCGTTTCAAAAGATGAGCTAAAGCCTGCCCTCCTTGGTGTTCTCTTCGAATTAAAGAATAATGAAATTCGCGCTGTTGCCACTGATGGTCATCGTCTAGTAAAATATACCAACCGGGATTTTGTCTCTGCTGATTTTGAAGCCACCATTATCATTCCACCAAAATTTTTATCTCTGATCCAGTCCTTTCTCGATGATGGTGATACCATCAACCTATCCGTTGGGGAAAAACATATATCTGTTGCCACAGAAACAGCCACCATATTTAGTCGTCTGATTGATGAGCAATACCCCGATTATGGCTCTGTTATTCCCTCCACCAACGACAAGACAGTGACCCTTTCCAACAAAGATCTGGTCACAACAGTCCGTCGTGTTTCCATCTTTTCAAACCGCACGACACACCAGGTAGCCTTGAAATTGCATCCTGGCTACATCGAAGTATTTACTGAAGATCCTGAAGCCAGCACCAGTGCTAAGGAACAGGTTCTATCTGATTACGATGGTGAAGAATTGACCCTGGGATACAATTCAATCTATCTCAAGGATATGCTCAAAAATGTTGAAACGGATCGCGTGGTCTTCAGACTGGGTTCTGAAATTGGTCCTGGATTGATCTTGCCGGAAGTACAGGCAGATAAAGAAGAATTAGTCATGCTCCTGATGCCCATACGGCTTCAAGGATAGATAGGTATCTTAGCAGGACAGCCGGTCGTCAAACTGATTCTAAAACAGGGAAATATTTGACCGGTTAAATTACTGGCAAAGATAAGGTATTGAATAGATACGTAATGGTTAACCATAAAATCATATCCAAAACTCGGGCATGCTGATCAAGTCGCTTACGATGATTGATTTTCGTAAATACGAAGAGGCTTCCATGGAATTTGGTCAATTCACCAATATTCTCCATGGCGAAAATGGTGCTGGTAAAACCACCATTCTAGAAGCCATTCACAGCCTGGCATATACCCGCAGTTTTAAAACCCGGCTGGATGCAGACCTTTCTCGGCATGGTCAGGTTGGTTATCAGCTAAAGGGTGTCTTTACGGATCATCACAATAGTGACCATGAGGTCCGCCTCAAGGTTGAATCTGCACGCAAGAAAGTCGTCAGCGTGAACAAGAAGAACCTGAGTAGTCGGGCGCAAATCATTGGTCGCTTCCCGCTTGTTTCTCTGACTCCTGAAGACAGTGAATTAACTTTTGGCTCTCCAGAAGTTCGTCGCCTCTTTTTTAACAAACTTTTATCGCAGGTTGATGCTGTTTATCTGGAAAACTTACAGACCTACGCTCGTATTCTTAAGCAACGCAATGCTTTGTTGCAAGGCTCTGCCAATGATGGCACCCCCATCGATCGCATTCAAATAGCGACCATAGATGACCAGCGGGCCAAGATTTCTGCTCTACTACATGCAGCTCGGAGCAAACACATTCTCGAATTTAAAAAACTCCTGTATGCTGCTTATGGTGAACTTGAAGATGAAAAATCTGTCAAGATGGCTTTTATCTCCAACGTGAGATCAACAGCAGGAGAGTTGGAAGGTTTATATCGCAGTGCCTATCAGGATTCTTTAGTAGAGGATATGCGCAAGGGCACCACCACACGTGGACCCCATCGAGACTTGTTTACCTTCTATCTGAACACCAAAGATCTGCGAAAATTTGGATCACAGGGAGAACATAAGCTTGTCCTGGTTGCCATCAAATTCGCAGAGGGTCGCTTTCTGGAAACCTTCCTCGGTGAGCCACCTGTATTTTTACTAGATGATCTCTTTGCCGAGCTGGATGTAAAGCGGAGCACCATGATTGTTGAGAGCCTACAAGGCGGACATCAAATATTTATCACCGCCACTGACCTGGCAGATCTGAGACACCATGGTCTCAAACTCGAGGGTGATACCCTGCAAATTATCGATGCCGGAAAGATGCAGGCCAATGGCTAAGGCGCAAAGTATTGGAAACGTATTTTCCCAACTCTTTCACGATCTGGGAATTGATAAAGCGATCCAGCAGAACATGGCTGTCTCCCAGTGGGCTGAGATCGTTGGGGAGAGAATAGCACAAATCAGTAAAGCTGATCGCATAGAGAACGGTGTTCTCTATGTAAAGGTCGGCTCGCCAGTATGGCGCAATGAACTCGTATTTATGAAGAGTAGTTTGATAAACAGTGTTAATGAAGCATTAGCAAAAAACGTAGTTAAGGATATCAAGTTTACATGAGTGACACACAAACAAATCCTGCAGAAAAAGGTTATAGTGCGGAATCTATTACCGTCCTCAAAGGTCTTGAAGCCGTTCGCAAACGCCCCGCCATGTATATTGGTGATGTGGGTAAGCGAGGTCTTCACCATTTAGTCTATGAGGTAATTGATAACTCTATAGATGAGGCCATGGGTGGATATTGTGATACCATTACCGTAATCGTTGGCGATGGCGAGACTATCACCGTTGAAGATAACGGTCGTGGTATTCCTGTTGATATGCACAAAGAAGAAGGTCGACCTGCTCTTGAAGTGGTTATGACCTCCCTGCATGCCGGTGGAAAATTTGATAAAGATTCATACAAGGTATCTGGTGGTCTCCACGGTGTGGGTGTATCCGTAGTAAATGCCCTGGCAGCATCGCTCAAGGTTGAAGTTTACCGTAACGGCTCCATTCATGAAGTCGGATTTGAACAGGGTCTCATGACTCAGGCTATGAAAATTACCGGTAAAACCAAGAAGCGTGGCACCAAAGTCACCTTCAATGCTGATAATACCATTTTTTCACATCATGTTTTTGATTGGGATGTTCTGGAAGATCGTATCCGTGAATTGGCTTTTCTGAATAAAGGTCTCACGATTCACATGAAAGATGAACGTGTTGATGAAGAACGCTCTGAAACATATATCTACAAAGGTGGGTTAAAACAATTCATTGATTATTTAAACGAGAATAAGCATCCTCTTCATCCCCAGGTCATTGCTTTCGAAGGTGAAAAGGATGATGTTCCTATTGATGTGGCCTTTCAATATAACGACACGTATAACGAGAACATTCTCAGTTATGTAAATAACATTAACACCATTGAGGGAGGTACTCACCTTTCCGGATTGAGAACCGCTCTGACCAGAACCTTAAACAATTACGCTACCCGTAATAACATGTTCAAGAAGACCAACACGACCTTGAGTGGTGATGATGTTCGCGAAGGCTTGACCTGTGTTATATCCATCAAGGTTGCAGAACCTCAATTTGAGGGTCAGACCAAAACCAAATTGGGTAATGGTGATATCAAGGGTACTGTTGATTCATTCGTAAGCGATCAATTGAATGAGTTTATGGAACGGAACCCAGCTATTGCAAAAAGGATTATTGAAAAAAGTCTTTTGTCGGCCCAGGCACGTGATGCTGCACGTAAAGCCAGGGAGCTGACCCGTCGTAAAAGCGCACTTGAAAGCGGTGATTTACCTGGAAAACTGGCAGATTGCTCTAACAAGGATCCAGCTCTGTGTGAAATTTATCTGGTTGAGGGAGATTCTGCCGGTGGCTCTGCCAAACAGGGACGAGATCGTCGCTTCCAGGCAATTCTACCTCTTCGTGGAAAAATCATCAACTCCGAAAAGGCTCGTATCGACAAGATACTTGGAAATAACGAAATCAGGATGATGATCACGGCTTTTGGTGCTGGTTTCAAGGAAGAATTTGATATAGAAAAATTGCGTTATCATAAGATTGTCATTATGACAGATGCTGATGTTGATGGTGCACACATTCGTACACTTCTATTGACATTCCTCTTTAGATATCTCCCGGACTTGATCATCAATGGCCATGTCTATATCGCCATGCCTCCCTTGTATAGGGTCAGTGTGGGTAAAAAAGAGAAGTACTGCTATGATGATGAGGAACGCGATATCGCCATTAAAAAGATGACTGAAGGCAGCGACCCCTCTCGGGCAAAAATCCAGCGCTACAAGGGTTTGGGAGAGATGAACCCCGATCAACTGTGGAACACCACTATGGATCCGGAAGTTCGCACCATGATGCGTGTGAATCTGCAAGATGCAGCCGCTGCGGATAGAATTTTCTCGACCCTGATGGGAGATGTGGTTGAACCACGTCGTGAGTTTATTCAGAGCCATGCTAAATATGTAAAGAACATTGATATTTAATGGCATCCAACCCCAAATCGTCACACCATGCGGAGTCGAGGGGTAACGGCCATGAATATGAAAGCTAAAAAACATGATTAAGACAGAAATAAAGAGGTATTGAGTTGGAGATTCAGAGACAGAACATCCTGAACACATCGATCGAAGAGGAAATGAAAAAATCCTATATGGATTATTCCATGTCGGTGATTGTGTCACGTGCCCTACCCGATGTCCGGGATGGCTTAAAACCGGTTCATCGTCGCATCCTATATGGAATGATGGAACTGGGTGTTGGTTACAACCGATCTTATCGTAAAAGTGCTCGTATTGTTGGAGACGTTATGGGTAAGTACCACCCTCACGGTGATTCTGCAGTGTATGATTCCATGGTACGTATGACCCAGGAATTTTCTCTGCGTTATCCCCTGGTGGATGGGCAGGGCAACTTTGGCTCCATCGATGGAGATCGTGCTGCTGCCATGCGTTATACGGAAGCTCGTATGAAACGTATTTCCAGCGAGATGATGAAGGATCTTGAAAAAGAGACGGTAAAATTCATACCCAACTTTGATGAAAGTCTAAAAGAACCCACGGTATTGGCTGCGGTTATTCCGAACCTATTACTCAATGGCTCCAGCGGTATCGCTGTAGGTATGGCCACCAATATTCCCCCTCATAACATGAATGAGGTTATGGATGCGATTGTGGCTCAAATTGACAATCCCGAGATCGAAGTTTCTGAGCTCATGAACCATATCAAGGGGCCTGACTTCCCCACCGCTGCTATCATCTATGGTGCTGCCGGTATCAAAGAAGCCTATGAAACGGGTCGTGGAAAAATCACGGTTCGCGCCAGAGCCAATATTGAAGAACACAAGAATGGTCGCTTCAGCCTAGTCATCGCTGAAATCCCATATCAGGTCAATAAATCTTCACTTATTGAAAAAATTGTTATGCTGGTTCGGGCCAAAAAGGTTGAGGGTATCTCTGATATCCGAGATGAATCAGACAAGGATGGTATCCGTCTTGTCATCGAGTTAAAGCGTGATGTCGTTCCAGAGGTCGTATTGAATATGCTGTATAAGCATACTCAAATGCAGGAGACTTTTGGTGTCATCATGTTAGCACTGGTTGATGGTTTACCCCGAGTTCTCACCTTGAAAGAGGTGATTGCAGAATTTATCAAATTCCGCCATGAAGTTATTGTTAAACGCACTGAATTTGAATTGAGGGAAGCCGAGTCCAGAGCTCATATTTTAGAGGGTTTAAAGATTGCGCTTGATAACCTTGATGCGATTATCAAGACTATTCGAGGCTCCAAAAACCCACCTGAAGCAAAAGCCTCATTGGTATCCAAGTTTAAGCTGTCTGAAATTCAAGCCCAGGCCATCCTGGACATGCGACTACAGAAGCTCACTGGTCTGGAACGTCAGAAGATCATTGATGAGTACACTGAAGTTCTGAAGTTGATAGCCCGCTTGAACGAGATCCTTAATAATGTCGGTCTCCGGATGGATATCATTAAGACTGAGCTGCGTGATGTTCAAGAACGCTATGGTGATGATCGACGCACAGAAATTGTATTTGATGCCAAAGATTTCACCATTGAAGATATGATCGCTGAAGAAGAGATGGTGATTACCATTACTCACAATGGTTTTATCAAACGCTATCCCGTAAGTGGTTATCGTCGTCAAAATCGTGGTGGTCGAGGCTCCGCAGGAGCCAAAGCCCGAGATGAAGACTTTATTGAGCATCTCTTTACGGCATCTACTCATGATTATATCCTGTTCTTTACCGATCGTGGAAAATGTCATTGGTTGCGTGTGCATGAAATTCCTCAGGCTGGAAAAGCCACTCGAGGACGTGCACTGATCAACCTGTTGCAGGTAGACCAGGGTGAGAATGTCCAGGCTTACATTGCCGTGAGAGAATATTCTGAAGATCTCTTTATCACCATGGCCACGGCCAAGGGTTTGGTCAAGAAAACAGTTCTCACAGCCTACAGTCGTCCTATGAAAGGTGGCATTTTTGCCATCGATATTCGTGAGGATGATCATCTTATTGATGCCCAGATCACTTCAGGTGAAAATGATATCATCCTGGGAACTCGGAATGGAATGTCCATTCGCTTCAGCGAGACCAATATCCGCCCAACGGGTCGTAAGACCATGGGTGTTAAGGGAATTGAGCTCAAGGGTGATGATGATCAGGTTGTCGGAATGATCGTGGTTCGCCGCGAAGGTACCGTATTGGCTGTTTCTGAACATGGCTATGGTAAACGGACAGAAGTGATCAACTATCGTGTCCAGAACCGGGCTGGAAAAGGTATCATAACCATCAAAACCACGCCTAAGGTTGGTAGTATGGTTTCCCTGCTGGAAGTTGTAGACAATGATGACCTCATGATTATCACCAGCCGTGGTGTACTCATTCGTCAACCTGTTTCCTCTATACGGAGTATTGGCAGAAATACACAGGGTGTCAAATTGATTCGCTTGGATGATAAAGATTCCATAGCTGCTGTAACTCGAGTCCAAGAGGAAAAAGATCCTGCAGAAACCGCTCTTACCGATGGTGAAACACCAGATGTCGAGCAAAAGGATATCTTTGAGGGCGAGGGAGAAACACCGCCAGTAGAATAGGGAGTCGGTCAATGAGTACCTTTGATGAACGGTTGAGTCAGATCCAGGGTGAAGTAGCTGAAGCCGCCCATCGGGTTGGCCGAGCCACCGAAGACATCACACTCATTGGTGTCAGCAAACGGAAGCCTGTAGAAGACATGCAGCAGGCCTATGATGCAGGTTTGCGTGATTTTGGAGAAAATAGAGCCCAGGAAGTTCGAGATAAATTTCCCGGGTTCAATCCAGATGGCATCATTAGGCACTTTATCGGTCATCTTCAGAGCAATAAGGTAAAATACCTACCCGGTCGGGTTGATATTATCCACACCATTGATTCCACCCGTATCGCTGATGCTGTGGATCAACGATTTGGATCTCAAGATTTGACCATACCCGTTCTTGTAGAGATCAATATCTCTGGTGAGGCAAACAAAGAAGGTGTTGAACCAACTCAAGCACTAGAATTGGCTGCCTATTGCGCTGAGAGGCCTAACCTCGAGTTTCAAGGCTTGATGACCATTGGACCCCTCACTTCTGACAGAGATCGTATACGACAGTCTTTTAGAGAGATGATGCTTTTATCTGAACAAGTGATACGACAGGTTGGAACCAGTGGAAAACCTGCCATCCTGTCCATGGGAATGTCTAGTGATTTTAAAATTGCCATTGAAGAGGGTGCTACTCATATTCGGGTAGGAACAGCCCTTTTCGGTGCCCGCGAATATTAATAAGGAGGAGAGTATGGGACGCTTAAGCCCGCAAGAAATTCGAGATCAGCAATTTAAACAGTCTCCTCTTGGGTACAGTAAGGATCAGGTAAACGAATTCCTGGAAGAGATGGCCGATGAATTGGAGACCCTGATCAAGGAATCCAATGAGATTCACGCTGAAAACAAAGAGGCCCGTCTGGCCCTGACCACCTACATGAATGTCGAAGACAGTCTCAAAGAAACCTTACTCCTGGCACAAAAAGCCGCTCAGGAAACCACGCGGAATGCTCAGAACGAGGCTGATACAATTATTCGTAAGGCCACAACGGAGAAAGAAGCCTTACTTTTTGCCGCTCACCAAGATTTGTCAGAAGTTCAAAAGGAAATCCGTCGCCTTCTCGCTCAGCGTGATTCCATGCTGATTAAGCTAAAAAGTAGCCTTCGCACCAACCTTGAGGTGCTTGAGGAAGAATTCTCTAAAGGGGATGATCAGGAAGCCTTCTCTGGTGATTCTATCTTGACCGATGAACGGATTGTAGATTTCTCCAAAAATGATCTCACCGTTGAAGACCTGACGCCAGAGCATCCTGAACCTGAAATTATGCTACCAGAGTCTGAGGAATTCACCCAGGAATGAATCCAGCTCCAATCATTTTTTGTGCTCCAGAATTCCTTGAGATACTGAACCAGACCTACCCTAATGTCTCAATATTAGCTTATTCGGAAGATATCTCTGTATGCCAGGAACAAGTCGCGGATCTTGATCATCAGGCAAGTCGTCATGTTGTTATTCTTTACGGCAGCAGTCAATCTTTAGATATTAACCAACCAGTCAAAGACCATTTAAATCTTTCAAAACAGAACCCTTTAATTGGTCCTGCCGATCTGAATAAGGGACCGCGCTTCCCTGATATGTCTTCAGTTTATGAAGCAGACAAGGGAGTCATTGCCGTGTTGGGGGAAGATGAAGACCTCAAGAACTTTCAGGAAGACTGGGTCAGTGTTACTGGGGGCGTCTGGGAGGCAATTGCTTTAAAACACCAGGATTACAAAATTGAAGCCTGGATAGTTGCTGATCTAGAAAAATGGATCAGCGAAATCTTATTATTTAATTAGATTAATCGACATATTTGAACGACCCCCAGGGGTCAAGTGGAGGAAACATGCAAAAGAATAGTGTCAATAAAGCAATCATCGTGGGCAATATGGGTCAAGATGTAGAGCTAAAATATACACCCAGCGGACTGGCTGTGGCGAACATGAGTGTTGCCACGACAGAGTCCCGCAAAGACAAGTCCGGTGAATATAATGATCTTACAGAATGGCATCGTATTGTTGTTTTTGGGAAGACAGCTGAATTCGTATCAAAATATCTGGGAAAAGGGTCGACTGTTTATGTTGAGGGACGCCTTCAGACCCGTTCATGGGAAGACAAAGAGGGTATCAAAAAATACTCCACTGAAATCATTGCCGATGCTGTGACTCCAGTTGGTGGTAAGGCTCGCTCCGGTGGGCCGTCTGACTACGAAAATCGTAATTTTAGCGGTGGACAACAGTCTGGTGGTTCCGCTCCTGGTGGTTCTGCTCCGAGTGGCACCCCCTTTGGTGGTGAGGATGATGAGCCCCTACCATTCTAAACAATCAATACGACATTGATTTATCTACGAGGCAAGGATTCGTATCCCTGCCTCGTTTTTTATACCCGAAATCAGAATAATTCATGAACTCAAATCCCTGCCCTTTGTGCTCCTTTCCCGAGACCTCTGCGTATCATTCAGATGCCACGCGACATTATCTTCATTGTCCCAAATGTGAGCTTGTGTTTGCACATCCCGACTCGCACCTGAGCAGAGAAGAGGAGCACCAAAGATACCAGTATCATGAAAATGACATCAATGATGTGCGCTACCGTCAGTTCTTACAAAAAATGAGCGAACCTATGCTCAGCAGGATAGCCTCGCCTTCCAGTGGTTTTGATTTTGGCTCTGGTCCTGGTCCTTTGCTCAAACTCATGTTCGAGGAACAGGGTCACTCCATGTCTCATTATGATACCTTCTATGCTCCTGAAGAGGATGTTTTTAACAACGTCTATGACTTCATTACCGCCACAGAGGTGGCTGAGCATCTTCACAAACCCATGAATGAGCTGGACCGTCTCTGGGCTTGCTTAAAACCCGGAGGATATTTTGGTATCATGACCAGCATGCGCATCCCAGATCTAGATTTTACTAGCTGGCACTATATCAAAGATGATACTCATGTTGTTTTCTTTGCTCCCCAAACCATGCATTGGCTAGCTGACCGGTGGGAAGCAGAGCTTGAGATCATTGGAAATAGCGTGACCATCTTTCAGAAGGCTCCAAACCAGGATTCGAATCCTACATAAAACCGGATCTATTCTATTATGAAATATATAGATGTCTTTCCATTCTCTCAAACGAACGATGGTTTACGTTTCCTATTATTGAGGCGTGCTCCAGACAATACCTATCCCGGTATCTGGCAACCCGTAGCTGGTAAAATCAAGCGGAATGAAACTGCCTGGGAGGCTGGTTTGCGAGAGTTAAGTGAAGAGACAGGGTTTGCACCTCATCATTTTTATGCTCTTGATCATGTCTCCACCTACTACCTTCATACCAGCGATGAAGTCATTCATGTTCCGGCATTTATAGCCGAAGTTGACTATAAAGACCCTCATCTCAGCCATGAACATACCGCTCATAAATGGCTATTTCTAGAAGAAGCTCTGGAAACCGCTTCTTGGGCACCCTATCGCAAAGCTCTCAAGTCCATTCCTGATTTGTTGTCTTCGTCGCCTGCCCTTGCCCTGGCAAAAATTTTGTTAAAAAATGAAAAAAATCACTTAAACCCTTGATTTTTTTGTCCAAAACGACTCTTTTTACCCCTTTTTTTACACAAGATACGGCAACTCCCTCATTTAAAACCACAATATGTAGTATCACTTAAAGCATTTTCTTAAGTAGTCGCTATAAGTGCCTAAAAAACAGCCGTATTTTCTTGACAAGATTTTGACGGCTCGCTAAATTCTATACGAATGCGGTGCAGGACAGGTTACACTCCGCATAAAATTGGAAGCGATGTTAAGTCGGAAGAGGCTGCGTATGAAACGATACAGCTTACAAGTTCTGTTATTGGCTCTAACCCTGACGTTTGTACAGTGTTCAATGTTCGGTGGAAAATCAGCACCGGAAGAAGAATCCTGGGACAAGGGCTCAGCTCAAAGTGATTCTATAAATCGCGCTGAATCTGCAGGTGTAGATGCTCAAGGCACAGATGAGTCTGCCTGGCAGAGTGGTGAACAAGCTGATAATCTGATCTACAATCTAGATCAACTTAGAAATAAAAAAGCGGATTCTGGCGAGTCTGCAGATTTTGTCACTAGTGAAATCAACTATGAAGTTAAACGTCTCGCTGCAGAATTAAAATATGTCAAAAAGAAACTGACCGAACTTCAAACTCAAAGTGAAGTCTGGACGAACCCCTTAAGCATATATAGTAAAGAAGTACATTTAGAAAATGGCACCAAGCTGTTTGGAGATGTCATTGATCAGGATAAAGACAATATTCAGGTGAAGACACTTATTGGTGTCCTTTCCGTTTCCCGTGATCAGGTCTTACGTATTGTGGATAATATTCCTACCTCAGACGATGCCCCGGCCATATCTCCTGGAAATCCAGCTCGTGGTGGTGCTCCCATGAACATCAACGGTGATCGTGCCAATATGGCCAGCACTCAAGATGTCAAGGGTGATACCCGAGATAGCAAATATACCGGTAATGTGGTTCTATCCGGCAGCATTAAAGAACGCAAAGATCGCAGTGGTAACACCATTCTTTCTGGTGTTGTGAAAAATATCGGTGGTCGCAGAGCTGACTTTGTTAAAGTTAACTTCCTTTTCAGAATTAACTGGAGTGGTGATACCCGCGAGCTCACAGCTTTTGTAAAGGGATCACACCATGTTTTCTCCAGTGGTGTAAACACTGACACATCTCTTTTCCCTGGTGCCAGTGGTGAATTCGAACTTTATGTGCCCAATTCATTTGGCTCATTTATAGGATATAGTTACTCAATTGACTGGGAAGAGCATGATATCTAGACGCTCACTCATATCAACCCTTTCACTGGCAACCCTGATGGGACTCATGGCCTGTACGCCAAAAGAGACCGCCTCACCTGCTCCAAGTATTGAACAGTTGAAAATGCAGTCTCAGATGAAGGCGCTTTCTGCTGAGGTGGTCAAACTCCGTGAATCCCGCGAAGAAGTTGAACTTTTGAGAGCCAGTATCGCTGCCATGGATACTCAGATAGCCATCTATCAGACAAAGCTTGACAAGAAGGCTGAAGAACCTGTTATTGAAGTCGTGGCAACGCCTCGTGATCCTGACATCATCAATCTTAGAGGAAATATTTACGTCCTGATTCGAGAAATCGATTCTCTAAAAATGGGCATGAAAAATTTAGAATTATTAAATGATTCTCTGGAAATTCAAATCGAGCAACTCGCCATGGAAACCCATGCTGAAGTTGTTCTTAATCCAGTTAAAAAGAAACCAGCACCTGTTGAAGCCAAGCCTGAGCCTTTGAAGGTTAAGACCAAGCTTCAAGTGGTAGAAGCAGCACCCCCTGCCGTTGAGAAACCCGTTGCTAGCTCACCAGTCAAATCTCGTGGGTACAACTTTAATGCAGATTATCGCATGGCTTACAACGATGCCCTTAACAATTACTTCAATAATGATTATCTGGAATCCATCCAAGAGTTTCGCATCCTTATCGAGCGGGAACCAGTTGGTGCCTATGCCGATAATGCTCAATATTGGATTGGTGAATGCTATTACTCACTAGAAGATTTTGAATCAGCCGTTACTGAATTTCAAAAGGTTTTCAATTTTGATGAAAACAATAAAAGTGATCATGCTCTATTCAAAATTGCCCTCAGCTATCAACAGCTCGGTCGCTATTTGAAAGCCAGAGAACAAATGGAGCGCTTTCTCAGAGAATATCCAGATAGTGAATTGGCCAATCAGGCCAGAGATTTCCTGAAAGGGAACCGCTAGATCTGAAGTTATGCAGACTCTACGCCCATATATAATCCTGACGCTCCTCCTGCTTGGACTGGCAGCCTTTGGCCAGACTGGCCCAGCCAGTTTGCTCTATGATATTGGGCTTATGATAGAGGACGATAATTCGGTTTCTGCAGACAGTGTCACCCAGGCCATCGACTCACCTGAATTATTAGGTCAACAGATGGAACTGGAAGAAGAATTGAACCGCTATCAACACAAACTGGCTGAAACTGAAGTGCGTTTGAGATATCAGACCCAAGTGATTGATAGTTTGCAAACTGAAATCGGCCAGATTAGAGCTGCGGGTGAAACTGATAGAGCCTTGTTGAGCACCAGAATTACCAGCCTGGTTGGTCAGCAGGAAAAGGCCAGAAAGCAACCTAGCTTTGTACCTGGTGACAGTCAGACTTCTGATAGTGTTTTCGCTGAACTTGATACTCCCTGGAAAAATGTAGCCGTGACCACAGCGCCTGCAGTCCAGACATATACTGGTCCAAAGCTTTCAGAGCGTGAAGAGCAAGCCGCCTATAGAGGTGGCCTCACCAAATACCACCAGGGTCTTTATTACCAGGCTATTGAAGATTTTAACAACATCGTCCAAGGCGGTGTTGATGAGACGATGCGTGCAAATGCCCAGTATTGGGTTGGTCGTTGCTATTTTGAAAAAGGGCTTTATGATGAAGCGATTAGCGCATTCGAACAAGTGCAACGCTTCCAGAATTCCGACAAACTAGACGACGCTCTGGTTATGATCGGTTTGGCATTTAAAAACAAAGATCGTCTTCCTGAAGCCAAACTGGCATTTCAAGAATTGGTTTCCCGTCACCCGGGAAGTGAATATTTGACCCTGGCTAGACGATTTGTGCAGGAATGATACGAGATGAGAGGCTGATCCTGGAGATCATCAATATGAAAACATTGAAACATATACTGATTTTAGTCATCGTTGCTTCAAGCCTGACTGTTTCTGGTCAGACAGCTCTGAATTATTCTCGACCTGGATCTATGATGCATATTCCGACATCCAGTCTATATAATGAATCATATTTATTGCGTATTGGTGTGGCAGCACAATCCACACGCGGTGCTTTTGATACAGATTTTTGGAACAAGGGAGCCTTTCTCGAAACAGATATTACCCGTGACTTCAGACTGGGACTTTCGGCTATTCAAGCTGGCTCAGCATCCAATGAAAATGATATTTCACTGCATATCCAGAACAGGCTTCTGACCTATGGCGAAACTGCTGTGGGAATCGGTGTGAATGACATTAGTATTTCCAGTGCAACTTCAGATTCCACCGATCTCGAGGAGACTGTCCGCAACCTTTCTTATTATATGCTCCTCAGTCGTGAGAATAGTTTTTCCGAGTACAACCTGAAGACCTATCTGGGTATTGGCTCGGGACGTTATGGGTCCAATTTTGGTAAATTTGATTTAGATACCACAACCACACCTGGTGACACCATCAAAATAGCCAAGGAGAACAGTATCGGTTTCTTCCTGGGGCTTCTGTTGAATACCAATATCCTGGCTGAGCGTGGTGGTCTTGATTTCATCATTGAGTGGGACGGCGTGGGCATCAATGCTGGAGTAAAGGTGCCGCTGACTCAGGAATACCATATCAATATTGGTTTCTCCAACATGCAAAATTTACCCTATCTGGGAGAGGATCGTGAGAACCCACCAGGAATAGGCTTTGGACTGGATTATTTCTTACCTCGCGTCAAATCTGCAGCCAGCAAACAGCGCGGTGGCATCAAAGTTTCCGGTGTAGTCACTGAAGATGGATTGCCCATGCGAACCGTGATTGACTCAAGCTGGCACAAAGCTCAGGAACGTCAATTACTGTTCCTTCGAGACTCACTGAGAATGTCCGGCGCGGAAATTGAACAACTCAACCGCATGGTAGAACATCTAGAACAAAGAAATCAGGTATTGGAAGACTCTGTGGCCTCTTTACAGCTGGCACGCCACGTTTCCGATGCTCAGATCAACCAGGCTTTGAAGCACCTCTCTCGCTCCCTACGTCTCTTCTATAATGAAGAATATGATGATGCACTCATTGAGATCAACGAAGCCCTGGAATACAATCCAAACCTGGCTTTAGCTTATGCCAGACGGGGGTCTATCTATTACAAGCTTAATCAGATTGACAGAGCAACCATTAACTGGAATATTGCCCTGCAAATCGACCCCGGATATGACGAAGTCCGTAATATCCTGCGTGCTTTAAATGAGAATCGGTTGCGCTCAGCCGTTTCCACAAGGGATTAATAGGAAAAGGATTAGCATATGGATTTTGCAACCATTATAGGATTATTATTCGGTTCAGGCTTGATCGGATACGCAGTATTTGGCGTGTCTCAGGCTCTCCCAAACGGCGTGATGACCTTTGTGGATCTCCAGTCGCTCATGATTGTACTGGGTGGTACGATTGCTGCTACAGCCATGGCCTTCCCTGTGAAAGAGGTATTCTCACTATTCACCAACCTAAGTGCTGTATTTAAGGGTGATACTCATGAGGACAGTGATACACTTCGTGAATTGGTTGCTTTGGCCACTGTTGCCAGAAAAGGTACCGCTGACCTTGAAAAAGCAACTGATGGTATCAAAGATTGGTTTATGAAAGATGGTGTTCAGATGATTGTTGACGGTCTTCCTGAAGAGGATATCCGCAGCATCATGGAAACCCGCGTGGTGAACCGCGAGCTTCGTGAAGATGCAGAAGCCAACGTGTTTAAAACCATGGGGGTCTTCTCCCCTGCCTTTGGTATGGTTGGGACACTCGTGGGACTGGTTGCCATGCTTTTTGCCATGGGAGCTCCAGCAGGTGATGGTGGTAGCGATGATCCTGCAGCCAAGCTGGGACAAGCCATGGGTGTTGCATTGATAACAACCTTTTATGGCGCTCTCTTTGCCAACATGTTCTTTCTTCCTGTTGCAGCGAAACTACGCTCAAGAATTGATAAACGTAATATTACTCAAAATATGATCATTGATGGTGTTGTGATGCTCAAGGTTAAAAAACATCCCATTCTGGTTAGAGAATTCCTGAACTCATATCTTGCGCCACGTGACAGGGTATACGAGGACTAATTAATATGCCCATGGCACCAAAAAAGAAGCAAGAACAGGATGAAGGCGGTTGGCTCACGACCTTTGCTGATATGATGACCCTGCTCATGACTTTCTTTGTGCTTTTATTTGCTATGTCCACGCTGGATCCCGTAAAACTGGAACAGTTTGGAGATTCTACACGGGATGAAAATAAGAAAAAAACCAAAAAAGTTTCGTTGAGTCAAATCAACAAAGAAGTAAAAAAGCTGGTTGTGGAGCAGGAACTCCAGAGTCAGGTTAAAGTTTCTATGGATGCCCGAGGGGTTACCCTGGGAATTGCTAGCGATCTAGCTTTTGGTTCTGGGGCTGCAACTCTTTCTGGTCCCATTAAAGACTTTTTGGTGAAGTTAGTAGGAACGATGGACAAGGCGACCTATGCCATTGCAGTTGAAGGACACACGGACAAT
>Ga0307989_1000982_pt1 | contig 16437 bp, 13 predicted proteins | sample EllFjometagen185_FD_203164 | JGI IMG/M metagenome (GOLD analysis project Ga0307989, IMG submission 203164) | Marine microbial communities from Ellis Fjord, Antarctic Ocean - #185 | ecosystem: Environmental > Aquatic > Marine > Unclassified | place: Southern Ocean | collected 2014-10-08
TCCAGTATAATAATTTTTTAAATTTTACAGGTATCATTATATCACTCATTTTTCTCTCCTTTTTTTTAACCTTGAAAAGGCTTCTTTCAATGATTCTTCTTGCTTAGCACTTTCAAGGTTTCTTTCAATTTCCAACTTCCAACTCTGAAAGAGTCAACTGCGAGAATCTTTGAAAGAGACCTTTTCAGAGTTACACTTTCAAACTCTGAAAGAGTCAAGTGCAAGAGTTTTTGAAAGAGACTTTTTCAGAGTTACCATTTTATTTCTTCTTCGAATGTTTTATTTTCCAAATATTTACTAAAAGAATCTTTATAATTAAATCCATCAGAAAAGTAAGCTAATATAGCTCGTTGACTCATTGATTGATTTTGTTCATTATTTAAATAATAAGAAAGACTTGAATATTTCCAATCTAACTGATCAGCTACAAAATTATGTTTCAAAGGATTTGCATGTATATAATGAATTAATTCAATTAAATAATTTTCATCAGTAACAAGTTTGGGCTTTGCACTTCTCTCAAATAATGTGCCTGCTCTGTCGTATTTCCGATTAATTCGTTGGACATATCCACTAAATAAGGATTTTAACCAATCTGAAACAGGTTTTTTAGAATCTTGATATAAAAGGAAATGATAATGATTTGGCATCAAACAATAAGCAACAATTTCAACATTATTAGTATTCTTTGTCTGCTGCATTCGTGAAAGTAAATTATTATAATCACTTTCAGAAAAGAAGATGTTTTCTTTGTTACATCCTCTATTATAAATGTGATAAAAATTACCTTCTTGATAAATCATATTTTCCTTTTTTTTAACCTTGAAAAGGCTTCTTTCAATGATTCTTCTTGCTTAGCACTTTCAAGGTTTCATTCATTTCCAACTCTGAAAGAGTCAACTGCAAGAGTTTTTGAAAGAGACTTTTTCAGAGTAACACTCTCCAACTCTGAAAGTGTCAACTGCGAGAATCTTTGAAAGAGACCTTTTCAGAGTAACACTCTCCAACTCTGAAAGAGTCAACTGCGAGAATCTTTGAAAGAGACCTTTTCAGAGTAACACTCTCCAACTCTGAAAGTGTCAACTGCGAGAATCTTTGAAAGAGACCTTTTCAGAGTAACACTCTCCAACTCTGAAAGTGTCAACTGCGAGAATTCCTGAAAGAGACCTTTTCAGTGTTTCACCTTTGTGGCTAATACTTCCCCTTATTCCCCTCAAATCTCTTAAACATTGCTGATGATATTTCCCATGATCTCTCAAATAAATCTGTATAGAGATCTTTCGCTACATGATAATCATCCAATAATATCTCGTCATTTTTAATTACATACTGACAGCGAGATTCTGTAATCCCAAAGATGAAATGTCCTAAAAATTGATCAGTGTTGAATGGAGTTGTCGGTTCATAATCGAAGATCGCGATATCGGCAGTTTCTCCTTCAATAATTCCTAAAGGAAGTCCAAACGCTTTTTTTAGTTTGAAGTTATTCAGGAAAAGAGCATTCATCTCCGGATAGCCAAGATCACAATTTTTATTGAGATATTTTGTGAATATGTTAGAATTCTTAAGAGCTTTCATAGTACTTGGATGCATTCCATCTGTTCCAACTGTTGTCTTAATGTCTTCCGAAATAAATTTGGAAATATTTCCTACATTAAGTCCGTTATTCATATTTGAATCTACAGCTTGAGCGATAAAAATATTTCGTTTCTTCAAAATTTCAAGATCTTTGGCTGTGAGATTACTGCAATGGATGAAAAGAGAATTATTGCGAACTAATCCGAAATCATCAAATCGCTCGATCAATCCCTTTCCATATTTTTCCAGGCATTGTTTTCCATCAATTTCACCTTCGGCAACATGAACGTGAACAGGGAAATCTTCCGAAGCATCAGCAATTTTTTGCAGGCTTTTATCACTAAGCGTAAATGAGGCATGTAGCCCTATCATGCCTTGAACTGATTTGCCTTTTTGAGCTTTAGCAAAACGAACATTTTCATCTAAAGATTTTTGGAAGAATTCTTCTCCATTCCTGTCGGAAATTTCAAAAGCAAGTGTTCCGCTAACTCCATAAGCATCGAATACGTCTGCCATATCGGAAAGAGCGTTTTCTGTATAACCAGAAATGTGGTGATCAAATACAGTTGTAACTCCTTGTGAAATTGCATCTTTCATGGCGATGGCAGTAGACAAAACCATATCTTCTTTGTTTAACGAATGATCTAGAGTCCACCATAAGTTTTTTAAATTTCCCATAAAATCTTTGAATGGAACATCGCAAGGAACACCTTTAGAAAGTGTGGAATAAATGTGATGATGGGCATTAGTTAATCCGGGGAAAATAATTTTGTTAGTTGCATCGATGATGCGATCCGGCTCATTAAAAGGTTTATTGAAATGGATTTTTCCGTCTTGGATAAAAAGTGTTTTCTTTTCTACTTTGGTTCCATCATCTTGCGGAGTAACGATGTAAGCACCGCGAATTTCTAAATTCATAGTCTTCTCTCCTTATTAAGATATATTTAAGGATTCTGTAAAATGAAAATATTATTGTCTTTCTGAGGAATAACTTACGAAGGCATTCGACGAAGAATCCACCACTGCGGATAAATCTCATTATAAGTGAAGATCCTTCCTTAAGAGAACAACGCCTGCCCCGCTGAATAGCTTGGGGTGCAAGATTCGTCCAGCCTTTGCTTCACCAGCTTCTGCTTGGCAAGCAAGATGACAAAAACACTCTATTTTTACAGAACACTTAAAATTTATTATGTCACACCCAAATTTGTCGTTTAGAGATCAGAGTAAGTCTCGCCTTTTTCCGTTTAGATAAAACGATTTTTCTTTTGGTGCTGAATGATGTCAAATATATTTTTTTTGAATATGTTAGGTTATTATTGTTTGCTTATACTTACTGCATAATTAAGTGAGAAAAAAATGTTTTGACAGATAATAAAGTAATTAATTATTTCTCCAATAGATTTTTGGATTTATAACAAAAATGAAAGTGTGAAGCAATACAAATCGAATTGGGGAAAATATGAAGAAATTATACTTTGTAATATTATTAATAATTTTACAACTTCAAATATTACAAGGAGGTGAAATAATAACTCATCAAGAAATTGCAAAGAGATATTTGAATGCTGATTTAGTTATTATCGGGGGAGTAATTTCTATCAAAACAGAAACTATTCATGAAAATAAAACAATCAAAAAAAATGGCTGGACTCATATTGATAGAACCATTATTGATTTTTATACTGTTAAGATAGACAGTATTATTAAAGGAGCAAACAAAAATTCAAAAATAATGATTCAAAGTAAACCATTTTCTGATAATGAATACAAAGAGAAATTTGAAACAATAAATGCTATTGGAGATTCTTTATTTACAGCCGTTTTAGGAAAATTTTATGGTTATCGTGGTGGAACAGATATTATTAATAAAATAGGAAATTTTATCATTCTAATAGAAGTCGAAAATAATAAAAATATATCAACTTTAAGTATGAAAATAACTGAAGACAATTTAAATTTATTACAAAAAGTTAAAGAAAAAGGTATAGAATCAATACTCCTTAAACTACCTGATAATATTAGTAAATAACTTCTCATATTTAACCAAAAAAAGGCAGGATAGAAATCCTGCCAATTATTTACTAATCATTTTAACCAATATCTTCTGTGAATTTCCAGGATCTCTTCGGCTATTTCTAATATTGGTCCTTCTACTTCAATTTTTTTTTGACCATGTTCAAAAATTTCTCTACATGAAATATCAAAGGTTGGATTTTGTTCGTTATTACCGGTTAGTTTTAGTAGCTCTTTTTCGGAAATGCCATAAACAATTTTTCCTACATTTCCCCAATAGATAGCACCGGAGCACATTGCACAAGGTTCTACAGAAGTATATAATGTACAACTCCACAAAAAATCTTTACTATACAAATTAGATGCTTTTCTCATCAGAGTTGTTTCTGCGTGACCTGTGCAATCTTTTTCAGTGATCTCGATGTTTTCTTGTTCGAGGATAATATTCCCATCATGATCAACTAACAAAGCACCAAAGGGTGTATTTCCATGTTCTACTGCCAGTTTAGAAAGTTCAATGGTTCGCTTCAGATAGAACACATGATCTTTCATTATTTATGATCCTATTATCCTCGGGATCCTCTATTGAACGGTTTACCTAAAGCGACAGGACCCAGTAATTGTGATTTATATGACAAAGCTAACACAACAATAACCAGCAAATATGGGATGATCACAGCAATTTCGTATGGGAAGTTAATACCATAAACCTGAATTGAACGCTGCATTGCATGTGCCAGACTGAATAATAATGTTCCCCACATAATTCCTACCGGTTTCCATCTACCGAAATAAACCAGGGCAACTGCGATAAAACCTCTTCCGGCTGTTATGTTATCAGCAAAAATATGAGTTTGCGCAATTGTGAGATATGCACCTGCCAAACCTGCCATCATGCTTCCCAATATTATACATTGAAAGCGAATTCTCTCAACTTTTATACCAAGAGTATCTGCTGCCTGAGGATTTGTACCAACAGCTCTTACTTTCAAGCCCCAGGCAGTTTTATTTAATACATACCATGAGATTGGAACCAATAAAAAAATGATGTAAACCAAAATATTATTTTGAAAGAAGATCTCTCCAATAATTGGGATCTTACCTAATAATGGGAAACTGAATGTTTTAATACCTTCAATGCTTGTAATTCCACCAACATAAACGCGGAACAAAGTGCCGGAAAGTCCCCATCCCAACATGAAAAGCCCAATTCCTGAGATTCCCTGCTGAGCTTTAAATTTTACCGTTACAACAGCCATTAATAGACCCATGATAGCTCCAACAAGAAGAGCAGCGAACAGACCAAGAATCGGTGAACCCACTGTGAGCACTACCAAAAATCCCACAAATGCTCCCATTAACATAATACCTTCTACACCAAGATTGAAAACACCGGCACGCTGGTTGAACATTTCTCCTAATCCTGCCAGCAATAACGGTGCTGCCAGCGGAATGCCTGCTGAAATTATTCCAACAATAAAATCAAGAATCATCTTTATCTCCCTGTTTCATTAATTTCAATTTGATCATGATCTTTTCTTTAAGGGCAATATTTGAGAAAAATATCTGACTGGATACAATTGCTAGAATTATGAGTCCTTGAATTGCCAGAATAATAGAAGCCGGTACAGTAACGGATCTCTGCATCATATCTGCACCAACAATAAGTAATCCAAAAATAGCAGAAGCCGGAATTATTCCAAGTGGATGAAGTCCCCCAAATAAGGCTACAACAATTCCACTAAAGCCATAACCGGCAGAGATCGATTCAAGTCCTCTATGATGAACTCCACAAACTTCTATTGCACCTGCCATTCCTGCAAATCCGCCGGAAAGAAGCATAGCCAGCACAAGATAATTCTTTACATTAACACCAATATATTTTGCAGCTTTTGCTTCAGCTCCGGCAGCTCGTAATTTATAACCGATCGTAGTTTTCCAAAGGAAGATATATACCAAAATGGCTAAAATTACTGCAACGATTATACCAGCGTGTAACCTGCTAGCCGGAATGATTCTGACTAACCAGGCATTCTTACTGAGTAATGCTGTTTGAGGAACACCTGTTCCATAAGATACTTCTTTAGGATCGATCATTGGACCTCGAATGAGGTACATATAAACTTGAAAAGCAATATAATTCAGCATGATTGTACTTAAAATTTCATTTACAGAGAGATAAGCTTTCATCCAACCGGCAATTCCACCCCAAATTGCACCTCCAATAAAGCTAGCAATAAATACAAACGGTAAGAGAATATAAGGTGGGAGATTAGGAAAAGTAAGAGCTATAAATGTTCCAAAAATTGCTCCGATCAAAATCTGCCCTTCACCACCAATATTGATAATTCCGCTTCTAAAGGCGATAGCTATTCCTAATCCAACCAGCATTAAAGGTGCAGCTCGAACCAGAATTTCAGTTAATCCAAATTTACCACTCAAAGGTTCGGTGAACATTACATAATAAGCTTTAAGGGGATTTGTTTTAGCTATGAGAAGTAATATTGCTCCTACAAAAAGTGCTGAGAAAATTGCAATAACTATGATCAGTACTCGATAAATAGTTTCATTATATAACTTGTTTTTCATCTTTAATCCCTGCCATTAGTAGTCCTAATTTAGATTTTGTAGCAATATCGCGGTCTAAGATATCAAGGATCTTACCTTCATAAATTACGGCAATTCTATCGCAGATATCTAATAATTCATCAAGTTCTTCCGAGATAAGTAAGATTCCGATATTCTCACTACGTGCTTCTAATAGTTGCTCATGAACATATTCTGCAGCTCCGATGTCTAATCCTCTAATTGGGTATGAAGCGATGAGCATTTCCGGTTTGCGGGAAAGTTCTCGCGCCAGAATAACTTTTTGCACATTTCCACCTGATAAACTCCCACAAGAAGTTTTATTATTCGGGCATCTAATATCGAAATTTTTAATTAATTCTAATGAATAATCTTCGATAATTTTATTCTGTAAAAATAAGTTTTTTGATAAAGGAGGTTTGTTATAATCTTTCATAATGATGTTTTCTTTTACAGAGAAAGATGGAATCGTTCCTTCGTGTATTCTATCCTCTGGGATATAGCCTATTCCTTTATTAATGATTTTTTGAGGAGATCGATTGGTAATTTCTTCGCTGTTTAAAAGAATTTTACCACTCTCAATATGACCGATCCCATTTATAACATCTGCTAATTCTTTTTGACCGTTGCCGGAAACTCCTGCAATTCCAACAATTTCTCCTTTATTCACAGTTAGAGAAAAGCCATCTAATGCCATTGTTCCTTTGCTGCCTTTGGCAAACACATTATCGATCTCTAATATTGGTGTAGTTCCCTTAGATTTTTGTTTTAAAGTCGGCATAGAAATTTCCCGACCAGCCATTTTTTCGGCAAGAGCAGAAACTGAATGTTCTTTTGTTTTACCTTCATAAACAAGAGAACCTGTTCTAAGTACACAAACTCGGTTGCTTACTGCTTTCACTTCGTTAAGTTTATGACTGATGAAAATGATCGAGCGATCATTCTCTGCCATTTTTTTTAGCAGTATAATCAGTTCATCGGTTTCTTGTGGAGTTAATGCTGCGGTAGGTTCATCTAATATTAATAAATTTGCTCCCAAACATAGAACTTTAATAAGCTCAACACGTTGTTGCTCACCTACACTCAATTGCCAAATATAAGCATCCGGATTGACCGAGAGTCCGTATAATTTTGATACTTCAAGTATTTTGTCTCTAACTTCACTTAAGTTTAATTTTAAAATTCTTTTTCCTATAAGACCTAATGCTACATTTTCTACTACAGTCAGATTTGGAACTAACATAAAATGCTGATGAACCATTCCAATTCCGTATTTAAAAGCAGTACTTGGAGAATTTATAATTACTTTTTTATCATTAATAAAAATATCACCGTGTTCTGGTTGATAGAGTCCAAACAGGACATTCATCAAGGTTGTCTTTCCAGCACCATTTTCACCAAGCAAGGCCAGAATTTCTCCTGATTTCAGATGAATATCAATATTATTACAGGCAAGAACGCCAGGGAATTTTTTAGTGATTTTCCGCATCTCTAATTTTCTAATAATTTCTGACATAGTTATTCCTTAAATATTGAAAAAAATTAATATTCCGGATTTTATAAAAAAACTCAAGTTAAGCTAACAAGTGTTAACTCAACTTAAGTTTAATATGATTAAAAGGTAATTTGAAATTATTTCAATTCTACCTTGATCTCTCCGCTAATGATTTTTGCTTTTGCTTCATTAATAACTTCATTCATTTTCGGAGTTAACACAGATACTAATTTTGGATTATGAATTATTTCTAGATAACCATTTGCAAGAGTTAGTTCAAGATGTTTTCCACCAACAATACCTTCTTGACGGAAACTAATAATTTTTTCGATCACTTCATCAAATCTGTAAGATTGAGAAGCAAGAACGGTTTGTGGTGCTATGGAACTCTGATCCATATCTGATGATAACCAAATTACTCCCTCAAATTCGGAAGCAACTCTAATTGCTCCAACGCATTGCTGGGCGGTTCCGCTCAGAACATCAGCTCCGGCTTTTATATGTGTACGGGCAATTTCACCGGCAGCAACAAGATCACCAAAACTTCCAGTATAAGCAATTCGTACTGCAGCTTCAGGATTAACAGACTTTACACCTTTCTCAAATCCAATATTGTATTTTATCGCATCACCGGATTTAACAGGGCCAACTATTCCAACAATATTCGTTTTTGTTTTTAATCCAGCCATAATGCCGAGAAGATAGGCTCCTTGCTGAGCTTGTGGGTCATAAGCAAAAATATTTGGATGGTTAGTAGCAAATCCGGTTCCATAAGCAAAAGATGTTTTTGGGAAATCTGGTGCAACTTCATCAAGAACACTTTGATACTGCGCACCGTGTGCAATAACAATGTCAAAACCTTGGCTTGCATACTGTCTGATAGCGCTACCTGCATCTACAGCATTCCAGAGGCGTTCACTTACTTCTAATTTAATTTTCTCTTCACCGTATTTTTGTTGAACGGCTTTGATTCCTTCATACATTACCTGACTCCACGCCATATCATCTATAGTGCTTGGAATGATCAAAGCAATGCGAACTTTCTCAGTAATTTTCAATTCACTTTCTTCAGCATAACACAATACGCTAAGTAAAAGAAAAATTACCATAATAGTAGCTAAAACTTTAAACTTTTTCATCAAATTCTCCTTGGATAAAAAAAACAAACATAACGTTTTATAATTTAGAAGATACCTGGTACTTCCGACAAACTATATCGGAATAAACCTTAAACCGGTTTAGAAATTTTGAAAAATAAAATTAATAAAGATCATCCTCTACTTTCTCTGAAATAAGATTCACCTAGTGCTTTTGGTAAGTTTGATCTCTTTCCCTTAATTGAAATGAATAATAAGAATAATAATGTGAAAACATATGGAGTACTCTTAAGTAGAATTATTGGGAATGGAATGTTGAATTTTTGAAGATTTAGCCCCAATTGGGTTAAACCTCCAAAAAGGTAAGCTCCACCATAAGCTATAAGTGGATTCCAATTTGCAAAGATCACTAGAGCTATGGTTATCCATCCTTTACCGGCTGTCATGCCTTCTACCCATAATTTGGAATAAGCAACCGAGAGATAAGCACCACTGATACCGATGAAGACGCCACCAACAATAGTAGCGATGTAGCGAATTTTGATTACCTTAATTCCCATAATTTCACTGGAAAGAGGTTCTTCTCCGCTGCTTCGTAAAGCAAGCCCCCATTTTGTTCTATTAAAAACAAACCAGACGATAACAGGTAGAACAAAAGCAAAATAGACCAAAATATTGTGATCAAAGAGTATTTCTCCCAATACTGGAATTTTATTCAAAAGAGGTATTGGTATAGCTTCAAAAGATGTTTTTAATGTTTTACCAACCATGCTCACACCAAAAAAAGCACTCGCTCCAGTACCGAACATTGTAAGAGCAAGCCCGGAAACAACCTGATTCGCTTGCAATGTAATCGTCATAAAGGCATGGATTAAGCCCATTAATCCCCCGATAACTGCAGCACCTATAATTGCCAAAAGTAAACTTTCTGTTGAATAAGCTAAATAGAAACCAAAAAAAGCACCCATCAACATAATTCCTTCAACACCCAGGTTTAATATCCCGGAACGTTCTGTTATTATTTCACCAATTGTTGCATAAAGAATTATAGTTCCACTAGCTATCGCAGCATAAAGAATCGTGATAATGTCAGTCATTATTTCCCCCTGATGAGTTTTACATTGTAATTTTTAAAGAGCTCACTTCCCAATATTGCAAACAGGATAAGAGCCTGCATTACTACTCCAACAGAAGCCGGTAATCGCATAGCAATCTGCAATGAATCAGCACCTTTTAATAAGATACTGAGGAAAATAGCAAAGATAACAATTATAAATGGATTGGTTCTAGCAAGCCATGCAACGATAATTCCTGTATATCCATAACCGGTGGAAATGTGTTGATGAAGTTTATATTCGATACCACAAATCTGACTTACACCAGCTAGTCCAGCCAATGCACCACTTAACAGGAAAACCATGAACATCATTTTTTTTATGTTAATACCGGCATATTTAGCTGCTTTCAGGCTGGATCCTGTCATACGTAATTTGTAACCTGTTTTTGTATGATAGATAAGAATGTATAGTAGAACAACCAATACTAAGGCAAGGATCAGTCCTGCATGAACTCGACCGAATCCAATTCTGCTGAATTTGGCTTCTGGTGGGAATTCCGGAGTGTATGGGAAATTATCTTTCCCCTTCCAGGGACCAAACAGGAAATAATCTGCAATATTTATTGCTACATAGTTTAGCAGTAAAGTTGATATTACTTCATTCATTTTAAACTTGATCTTTAATATTGCCGGTATCCCAGCCCATAAAGCACCACCTATGGCTCCAAGAGCGATGAGAACAGTTATCTCTAAAGGTTTTGGTAAAACAGGACCATAGATGATAAATGCAGTTGCGAGAGTCGCTCCAAAGAAGAGTTGTCCTTCCGCACCAATATTCCATAGCTTACTATTTAAAGCTATAGCTACAGCTAATCCTGTGAAGATAAGTGGAATAGCTTTTACAAGAGTTTCAGAAATACCATAAGGAGATCCGAGGGCAGAAACAATTACTTTCCATAGAGCAACAAATGGATTCACCCCATTAAGGGCGATGAAAATACCTGAAAGAACAAAAGCAATGCCTATGGCAGAAAGTGTGATAATGAGCTCTTCTCTTTTTGAGACTCTCTCTTTTTGTTCCAGTTTTATTCTAAGACTTTTAAAATAACAATAGATATTATGAAAAAAATGTGCAATTTTCTTTAGTAGACCTACAATTAATGTTTTTATCTTAAGCATTGCTCATCTCCTTCACTGCTTGCTCTTCGCTGCATCCACTCATCATCAAGCCGATCTCTTCTAATGAATGAACTCCATTATCGAATATTCCTGTGAAATTACCTTCATACATAACGGCAATTCTATCCGATAAACCAAAGATCTCATCGAAATCTCCAGAGATCAAAATAACAGCTTTTCCTTGATTTCTCAACTGCAAAATGGCATTTCGCACAAATTCGGTTGCGCCCACATCTAATCCCCGTGTAGGATAAACAAATACATACAGATCGCAATCTCGTTCCATTTCTCTACCAATGATCAATTTCTGCAGATTTCCACCGGAGAGAAGCAAGGCGGGAAGGTTTATACTTGGTAAAAAGATATTATATTTTTTAATAATTTTTTCTGCATATTCCTTTAATTTTTTATTATTAAGAAGAATACCTTGTTTGAACCTCGGTAATCGATAAACTTTCATAATGATATTTTCCCAAACAGATTGATTACCTGCAACGCCTACATGAATTCTGTCACCGGGAACATAACTGACCCCTTTATCAATCCTTTTCACAGGAGTATCATTTGTGATATCATCGTCTTTAAAAAGTATCTTTCCTCGTATTACATCACGATTACCGGTAAGAGCATCAGCCAGCTCTACCTGCCCATTACCGCTCACTCCGGCAATGCCAATTATCTCACCGCCTGCAAGTTCAAAAGAAAGATCATTTACTGCCAGTATGCCTTTATCTGAATTTACAAATAAATTTTGTATTTTTACAACTCCAGGTTTTGTCTCTACTTTTGGTCTTTCAAAAGTAATTTCACTCTCTTTGCCAACCATCATTTTTGCTAGTTTACGCGGGTTGGTATCGTTTTTATCTACCGTAGCTATTTTAAGACCTTTTCGAAGAACTGTGATCTTGTCGGCAATTTGAAAAACTTCAGACATTTTGTGTGTAATAAATATTATTCCCTTTCCTGTTTTTGCTATACTTTTTAGTATTTCCATTAAATTATCTGCTTCTTGTTTGGTAAGAACAGTGGTAGGCTCGTCAACAATAAGTACATCTACTTCACGAACCAGCATTTTCAATATTTCTACTTTCTGCCTTACTCCAATTGGAAGTTCTCCGACTATTGCATCCATATCGATTTGAAAATTGAATTGATCCATATAAGTTTTTATCAGCTTTTTCTTTTCGGGAATATTTATTACGAATTTATTATCTGGATGTCCGAGGATCAGGTTTTCTAATACTGTGAGATTTCCAACTAAACTGAAGCGTTGGTGAACCATCCCAATTCCTATCTGAAGTGCATTTCCTGGAAATTTAAAATTTAATTTCTTTCCTTTAAAATAGATCTCTCCATCATCTGGAAAATATACACCCGTTAACATGTTCATGAGAGTGGTCTTACCTGCGCCATTCTCTCCAAGTAGTGCGTGGATCTCTCCTTTTTCTAAGGTGAATTCAACATCGGTGTTAACTTTATTTCCATAAAATGATTTCGATATGTTTTTCATTAGAACCAGGTTGGAATTATTTTTTATCTCGGACAAAATTATCTCCTACGTTATAAATGAAATTTTATTCTCGTTCCCAAAGCCTACTTTGGGAACGCAATAGAAATCTTTATAACAATAACCCGTCGAATGAAACAGGGATTTTACAGATTATTCATTCCCAATCGGGGGATTGGCAACAAGAATAAAAAGAATCTTATAATATTTTGAATAACTAAAAAACAACAGGAGGTTGGAAAAACCAACCTCCTTTACCTTTAAAGTAATGCTAAGGTTATTTAGCGTTAGGGATTTTTCCCTTCACACCTTTTACAAACCACTGGATACTTAGTTTTTCTCCATCGGTAAGTGCAACCCCATCTTCAACTCGTAAATCTCCCATGTTGTCATAAAGCGGACCAGTAAAGATTTGGTCATTTTCAAGGATTTGTACTTTCACTTCTGCAACCTGGTCTCTAACTTCTTGAGGAACAACCTCATTATATGGAGAAAGTCCTGTAACGCCTGTTCCCATATCCCACCAGATCGGTTCATTTGTCCATGTTCCATTATGTACTTTTGTAGCAACATCTTTATAATAAACACCCCAATGCCAAACTGGTGCAGTAAGATGTGCAGTTGGAGCAAACATACTCATATCACTGTCGTATCCAATTGAATATACACCTGCAGCTTGAGCAGCTTCTTGAGGACCAGCTGAGTCTGTGCCTTGTGTAATAATATCACAACCATCTGCGATCATTGTATTTGCTGCTTCTTTCTCATGTACAGGATCAAACCATGAGTTTGTCCATAATACTTGAACTGTAGCATCAGGATTTACACTTTGAGCACCAAGTGTATAAGCATTGATAAGGCGAACAACTTCTGGGATTGGGAACGGTGCAACATAACCCAATTTACCTGATTTTGTCATATTACCGGCAACTATACCAGCCAGATATTTAGATTGATACATTTTTCCCATATAGTTTGTGTAATTCTCGGCTGTTTTATATCCGGTTGCGTGTAAGAAAGTTTTATCAGGGTATTGCAGGGCGACTTCAAGTGTGGGATCCATATAGCCAAACGATGTTGTGAAAATAATATCACAGCCAGATTCAGCAAGTTCTGTAATTACACGAACCGCATCTGCACCTTCAGGTACACTTTCTACAAAAACAGATTCTCCAACGAAATCTAATTCTTCCATAGCTAAACGACCGTCATCATGTGACTTTGTCCAGCCAGCATCTTCCACCGGACCTACATAAACAAAACCGGCTTTCAGTTTTTCACCTTTAGCAGTACTGCCACCACATCCGGCAATAAGCATAACTGCTGCAATTGTTACAAAAATCCAAAATAATTTTTTCATAGTTTCTCCTTTTTTTTGTTTAAATTTCAATTTTTATTATAATTTCGAAATTAACACACATACATTTTATTTACGATATTATTTATCAATTTATTTTTTCTTAAAAAAATGAATTTGAATGTATGAATTTGAGGGTATTTATTATGGTTTATTAAGGTTGAATATAAAATCTCTTTATTACATCTAATATTTTTTATTTTCATTAATACAAAATAAGTGAAATGTACAATTCGGTGTCAAGAGGAAAATTTGTGCTCAACAAAACTGCAAACCATAACAAACCTTTTGCTTGACATTCATCCTAATACTTTTTTTTGAAGAGAAAATTAATATCATTACGGAGTTGTAAATGAGTGGTAATCGTATTGAAGAACATCCAATCTTAACAATTGCGGATAGTGAAAAAATCAACTTCTTTTGGAATGGAAAGAAGCTAACTGCAAAGAAGAATGAAGTGATATCTTCTGCATTATTTGCAAATGGAATAAAAATTTTTGGACATCATCACAAAGATGGTAGTGCGCAAGGGATTTTTTGTGCCAACGGGCAATGTGCAAAATGTGCAGTTATTGTAGATGGTATTCCCATGAAATCTTGTATGACAATTGTGAAACCGGAAATGAAGGTTGAGAGTGTAGAAGGATTACCTAAACTTCCTTCTACAGATAAACATGAGATAAGTGAAATTGAAGAGTTGGAATATGACGTTCTTATTATTGGTGGAGGTCCTGCTGGGCTTTCTGCTGCTATTCAGCTTGGTGAACATAATATCAAAACCTTGATAGTTGACGATAAAACGGAAACCGGTGGAAAACTCGTTCTTCAGACTCATAAATTCTTCGGTTCTGTTGAAGATTCTTTTGCAGGAACCAGAGGAAACGACATTGGAAAAATGCTATCTCAAAAAGTTAGTGAAAATGAAAATATTGATGTTTGGACAAATAGTATTGCACTTTATGTTTACAAAGATAAAAAAGTTGGAATTTTAAATAATAATGTTTATAAATTAATAAAACCGAAGATCATTTTAAATGCTGCAGGTGCAAGAGAGAAATTCTTACGTTTTAAAGGGAATTCGTTGGCTGGAATTTATGGTGCGGGTGCATTTCAAACCTTAGTTAATCGTGATCTTGTTCGTCCTACAGAAAGACTTTTTATTGTTGGTGGTGGGAACGTAGGACTCATAGCAGGTTATCACGCACTTCAAGCTGGAATTGATGTTGTTGGTTTAGTTGAGGCAATGCCAAAATGCGGTGGATACAAAGTTCATGCTGATAAACTTGTTCGGCTTGGTGTTTCTATATATACATCCCATTCTGTGTTACAGGCAAATGGTAAAGAGACAATTGAATCAGTTACAATTACTCAAATCGATGAAAAGTTTAATGCCATAAAAGGAACGGAAAGAACTTTTGAATGTGATACTCTTCTTATCGCAGTTGGGCTTGAGAGCGTAAATGAATTCACCGATGAAGCTGAAACTGCCGGAATAAGAGTTCTTTCTGCCGGTGATGCTAAAGAGATCGCCGAAGCTTCTTCTGCAATGTTCAAGGGGAAAATTGCCGGACTAAAAATAGCTAAAGAAATTGACTCGAATGTGGAAGAAATTCCGGAAAGCTGGTTTGATAAAGCCGAGATTTTAAAAAAAGAAGCTGGTAAAATCTTTGAATATAATCTTCCTGAAATTGAGGAAGGAATTTTTCCTGTAATTCATTGCTTACAAGAAATTCCTTGTAATCCATGCAGTACTATTTGCCCAACAAACTCAATTTTTATGAAGGGTGATCCTATTATGGATCTTCCGGTTTATGAAGGCAAGTGTATTGGCTGCGGAAAATGTGTTACAATATGTCCGGGACTGGCAATCACTTTGGTAGATTTTCGCAAAGATACATTGTTTCCAACCGTAACTCTTCCGTATGAAGTTTCAAATAAAAAAGTAAATATCGGAGACAAGATTATTTGTGTTGATATCGATGGAAAAATACTCGACGTTCTGCAAGTTATACAAGTTCTTGACGTAAAGGCAAATAATAGGACTCAACTTGTTAAAGTTAAAGCTCCTAAAAATATAGCAAAAAAGATTGTTTCTTTCCAGATCCAGAAAGCAGAAATTTCCCAACAAAAAGAGACAAAAATTCAAAATATCTCTGATGAGGAAATGGTTTGTCTTTGTGAGAGAGTTACAGCAAAAGAAATTCGTGCTCTTATTAAGAAGGGAATTACCGACATGAATCAAATAAAAGCGATAACTCGTGCAGGGATGGGACCTTGCGGAGCTAAAAGCTGCGACAATCTTCTTAAACAATTATTCAGACAAGAAGGAATTTTATTGGAGAATGTAGAACCAAATACAAGAAGACCGATCTTCGTGGAAGTTCCTCTGGGAAAATTTGCTGATGGAAAGAAACCCTGAAAAAGTCTCTTTCCAAGATTCCTACACTTGACTCTTTCAGGGTTGGAAGAATCAAATAAAGTGAAAGAAACCTTGAAAGGACTAAGCAAGAAGAAGTTTTGAAAGAAACCCTTTCAAGGTTAAATATATAGGAGTAACATTAATGTCTA
>Ga0307989_1000983_pt1 | contig 16415 bp, 12 predicted proteins | sample EllFjometagen185_FD_203164 | JGI IMG/M metagenome (GOLD analysis project Ga0307989, IMG submission 203164) | Marine microbial communities from Ellis Fjord, Antarctic Ocean - #185 | ecosystem: Environmental > Aquatic > Marine > Unclassified | place: Southern Ocean | collected 2014-10-08
TCACCTTTCGGCGTACTGTCAGTCACGATGGACATGACTTGTTTTTGTAAAACCTTTTCCTCCGCAAAAATCTCAATCGTGTTGCCGTAACTTTTGCTCATTTTTTCACCATCAGTCCCCGGCACAGTGGCGACATTTTTCGGAATCTCAGCTTCTGGCAGTTTCAAAGTTTCACCGAAAGTGGAATTAAATTTATCTGCCAAATCACGCGTTATTTCGAGATGTTGCTTCTGATCTTTGCCGACTGGGATTTTATCTGGCTGCATGATGAGAATATCAGCAGCTTGCAAGACTGGATAATTGAATAAACCCACATTAGCCTCCAAACCTTTTGCAACCTTGTCTTTGAAACTAACCGCTCGCTCCAACAAACCCATCGGCGCGAGACAGCTCAGGATCCAATTTAGCTCCAAGACTTCTGGAACATTCGACTGACGATAAAGAAGCGTTTTTTCACCAATCAACCCAAGGGCGAGATAAGCAGCCGCAACTTCGAAAGAATTTCGTCTCAACTCCTCCGCATTTTTCGTCGTCGTCAGAGCGTGCAGGTCGGCGATGAAGACAAAAAGCTCATCACTTTTTTCTTGAAAATTCAAAAACTGCTCGATGGCACCGAAGTAGTTACCGAGGTGAAGAGAGCCGGAGGGCTGGATGCCAGAGAGGATGCGCATGAGGGAGAGGGAGGTTGGTTCAGAGTTCTTGGTTCTTGGTTCCTAGTCTATCTGTCGAAGCTTTTCCTTAACTCTTTTTTGGTTCGTTGTTTCGTAAGCTGGAAAAAGGCTTGCTAAAAGATTTAAAAATAAGTGAAAGTGTGGGAGAATTTTAGCAATAATTTAATTCTTTTGAGATGGATAATTTTCAAGACAAAGTCATCGCCCTTGGTTTTGGGTCTTTCATCGTGGGCTTATTGATCGGTTCTCTATTTTCGGCGTTTTATCTCATTATCTCGTGGAGATTAGCGACAAAGGCTGGTTACGCAAGCTGGAAAGCTTTTCTCATGCTAATTCCACTTGTGAATTTCTTTGTGCTGTTGGCGTTCACTTTCGGGCGCTGGCCGATCGAAAATCGTTTGGCGGAGCTGGAAAGTAAGAAGATTTAAGAATTGAAGTTGAAATTAACCAATTGCTTTTTACAATATTTAGCAATTTCGATTATGCTTTCATTTTTCTTAAATTGTTTTCCTTGAAAAGCAGAGCAAAATCCTAAATCACTTGGTTTTATATCAATGCAAATTGAAAGTATTCTTTTGTTTAAAGCTAAAGCAAAACCACACTCTTGCTCGGTATAGCTTTTCCCACAATATTTAGAAGTTCTAAACGCAAGAAAAATTCCACAAGTTTCAAGCTCCGAAATAATTTTATCCCTCCATTCTTCGGTTCCGGGAATATCGTCATGAGCTACAAAAACAATAAAATTATCTTTTTCTAATTGGATCTTTAACTCATTAGCCAATTTCTTATCTTCACTAGCATGAGAAAGAAATATTTTTTGATGATTCGCTACACCTCTTGGAAATAGCCATTCATCAAAACCTTTGATTGTAAGTTTAAGATTCTCAAAATCATGAGTGTTACCATGACAATCTAAATAACCTTTACGAACTAAGTATCTCAAAGTGTAAGCAAGCTCATCTTGATCAAATTCTTTTTCTAAGCTGCAGATTAAATCTAATTTTGAGGACAATAAAACATCAATGAATTTTTGAGAATTCATTAAATTTTCTCGAATTTTATTCATTATCAAAAAATATCTCCTTTCTTTCATCGTTCTTTTTTTTCCTTCATTCATTTTTGTCCTTTTATTAAAACCCCTTTAATTCTCCTAACTCCCGCTGAACTAGATTCTTCTTTTTTAATTTTAAACCGCCCCAGCTCACCTGTATTTTTCGCATGCGGACCACCGCAAATCTCTTTCGAATAATCACCAATCGAATACACCTTTACCTTCTCACCGTATTTCGCATCAAAAACGCCCATCGCTCCTTGCTCCTTCGCCTCCTCCACACTCATCTCCTCACAAGTGATCGGAAGATTTTTTTGGATCGCCTCATTCACCAACTTCTCAACTTCCTCTTTTTGCTCTGGCGTAAGCTTCTCGTCGTGAGAAAAATCAAAACGCAATCTTTCAGCAGTAATATTGCTACCTTTTTGGGAAACATGGTCACCTAAAACTTTGCGCAGAGCCGCGTTGAGCAAGTGCGTAGCAGTGTGCAAATTCGCAACTTCGACAGAATCATCCGCCAAACCTCCTGCGAATTTACCAGCTGAAGCAGTGCGAGATTTCTCGGAATGAGCTTTTTGAGCTTCGTTGAATTTTTCAGGAGCAACTAGTTCGACATTCTTCTCGCGCAAAAATTCTTCCGTTAACTCAAGTGGGAAACCATAAGTTTCGTAAAAATAAAAGGCTTTCTCGCCATCCACTTTTCCGCCGTTCTCAAGAAAATTAGAAATTTCTTTTTCTCCTTTTTCTAAGGTTTTCTTAAACTGATTTTCTTCCTTTTCTAGCTCAGACAAAATTCGTGCTGAATTTTGCTTTAATTCAGGATAACTTTTGCCAGAAACTTCAATTATTTTTTCTGCAATCTGAGTCGTGAAAGTTTGTGTGAGATCAAAACCAAGTTTTCTCGCTTCACGAATTGCTCGACGAATCAGCCGTCGCACGACATAACCAGCATCCACATTCGAAGGCAGCACACCCCGCTCATCACCAATGATGAAAGTCGCAGCCCGCAGATGATCTGCAATAATTCGCTCGGATTTTTCATCCGTAGAATTAGCAAGCTCACGAATCTTTTGAATAATCGGCGCAAACAAATCCGTCTCAAAAACCGTCGGCGCTTTTTGCAAAATCGCCAAAACTCTTTCCAGTCCAAAACCAGTGTCCACATTACGCTGCTTTGATGAAACAAATTCATACTCTTCACCACTTTCAACTTTCAAATTTCCACTTTTCACTTTCTTTTCGTACTCCATAAAAACATTATTCCAAATCTCTACCCAGTTTGGATCTTCACAAGTCGCTTGGAAATCTGCAGGAGCAGGATCATCACCAACCCAATAAAACATTTCGGTATCCGGACCACAGGGACCAGTCTGCCCCGCCGGACCCCACCAGTTATCTTTCTTACCAAGCTTGGCAATTCTGCTCTCAGGAATACCTAAGCTTTTCCAGATTTCAAAAGATTCTGAGTCAAAATCAATATCTTCGTCTCCAGCAAAAACTGAAACCGCTAATTTATCTTTCTTAAAAGCTAATTCTTTTGTGAGAAAATCAAAACTCCACTCAATTGCTTCTTTTTTCCAATAATCCCCCTTCGCTGAAGCTTCGGCGGATGAATCCCCCAGACTCCAATTTCCTAACATTTCGAAAAAAGTCAGATGCACTGCATCACCCACCTCTTCAATATCTCCAGTGCGAACACATTTCTGGCAGCTCGTCAGTCTCGTCCCAGCTGGATGTTTTTCACCGAGGAGAAAAGGCACAAGTGGATGCATTCCTGCCGTCGTGAAGAGACAGGTTGGATCGTTTTCGGGAATCAACGAAGCTGAAGGAATCACAGCGTGGCTTTTTGAAACGAAAAAATCGAGATAGCGTTGACGAAGTTCGGAGGCTTTCATTTTTTGAGATTAAGAACAAATTTTTGAAGCTCGGATTTTTATTTAAAAAATTCTCTGCGAACCTTTTTGTCTTTCATGGAAAAAACCAAAATGCTTCAGCGCCTTAGCGATCTGTTTATTGTCATATCTTTTTTTCATTTTCTTAGGCAAGTTCCAAAACATCAAACTCCATCGTAGGAGCTTTCCATTCTTCTTTTTCAACACTCTCAAAATAAAGCTCAACTGCTTCAGACAGATTAGCTTTAGCTTGAGCTACGGTTTCTCCCTCACTACCAACAGCAATAGATCCAATCGTCTCAGCGATGTAACCACCTTCCTGCGGATAAACAACATAAGGTATTTTCATTATAAAAAATTAAAGAAGAGGATCAAAATTTTAACACGAAAAAACCCGCCGTTGCTCGTGCTCTCCGCACTCAGACGCAAAGACGGGGTGGTTATGTTCTGTATTTTAGACGACTTGGAACTCAAAAAATAGATCAAAAAAACACCCCACTTTTTTCTATTAAGCCACAATTGAGTATATCCCAAAAAACACCTCGAGCTACAAACTACCTAGCCGCCGCCTTCACAAAACCCAAGAAAAGCGGATGCGGGCGAAAAGGACGAGAGAGAAACTCCGGATGAAACTGACAACCCAGCATAAAAGGGTGATCCTTCACTTCAGAAATCTCAACCAAATTACCCTCAGGATTATTCCCCGACAGCCGCAAACCCCCAGCCTCCAAAACATCCCGATAATCATTATTCACCTCGTAACGATGACGATGCCTTTCGAAAACCTCGCCCTTGCCATAAAGCTTCCTAGCAATCGATTTCTCCGAAAGCGCACAACGATAAGCACCCAGACGCATCGTGCCACCCTTTTTGCGAATTTTACGCTGACCCGAAATAAAATTAATCACTGGATTTTTAGTCTTAGGCTTAAATTCTTCCGAATTTGCATCAGCCAACTTCAAAACATTCCGCGCGAACTCAATCACGAGAATCTGCATCCCCAAGCAAAGTCCAAAATAAGGAATTTTATTTTTGCGCGCATATTCCGCAACGCAAATCTTGCCCTCAATCCCTCGCTCACCAAATCCACCTGGCACGAGAATCCCACTCGCTGATTTAATTTTCTTCCACTCCGAAGATGTTGGGTTAGAAAGCTTCTCAGAATTTACCCAGACGATTTCTGCCTCGTGATCAATCGCGAGAGCTGCTGCCTTGAGCGCTTCATTCACGGAGATGTAAGCATCGTCAAGATCAGTGTATTTACCCACCGCCGCAATACGCAGCGATTTTTTCTTGCGCCTGTGAACGACAGAAAGCTTCTGCCATTTTTCAAGTTTTGGTTTTTTCAGAGGAAGATCTAAATGTTTTTCGATAATTTTCGTGATTCCATGTTTCTCAAAATTCTCTGGGATTTGGTAAATCGAATCCACAGTAGGAGCAGGAATCACACATTCCTCGCTAACATCACAAAAAAGTGCGATCTTTTTGAGATGCCCTGATTCAATCGGCAAATCAGATCTGGCGAGAATGAGATCTGGGGCGATTCCAATACGACGCAACTCTCGAACAGAGGCTTGGGTTGGCTTGGTCTTGAGCTCTTTTGCCGCTGCGAGAAATGGTAGTAGCGTCAGGTGAATGAAAAGCGTTTGTTTGGCTCCCATGAGATAGCGCATGTGACGAATCGCTTCGAGAAAGGGCTCGCCCTCAATATCACCAACAGTGCCCCCAATCTCGACGAGAACAATATCTGCTTTCGAAACTTTGGCGGCGAGCAAAATGCGCTCGCGGATCGTGCGAGTGATGTGGGGAATAATCTGAATCGTACCACCGAGATAATCTCCACGCCTTTCTTTTTCGAGAACCTCAGTGTAAATCTGACCAGTCGTGACAGTGGATTCTTTGGAAAGAGCCACGTCGATAAATCGCTCGTAATGTCCAAGGTCGAGATCAGTCTCTGCACCATCATCAGTAACAAAAACTTCTCCGTGTTGAAACGGAGACATCGTACCAGGATCAACATTGAGATACGGATCAAGCTTCATTGGGAACACGGAAAAACCAGCGGATTTCAGCAAAGATCCGATGGAAGCTGTTGCAATCCCCTTCCCGAGAGAAGAACAGACACCACCGGTAACGAAGATGAATTTAGTTTTCATCAAAAAAGTTGTGGAAATTGTAACATTAAACTCATGGTAATCCGAGCAAAAAATTTGATTTTTTCTTGTTCTGAAAGTGATTTCTGAATTACGAAATTATTTTGATCTTAATGATCCTAAAAATCATGGTCAGGCATCCCGACAAAACTCCCGAAAATTACAATAATTGCAGAATTTCTTCTTGTCAGTTTTTGAAAATATCTCCTTACTTCTCGGAATATTCTCCTTCACATCAGCGCAAAATTCATACATTTCCTCAGTCTCTCGCTGCACCCTGTCTGTAAATCCTCGAATATCCAATTCGCTAATATCCACCCGCCGCTCCTCATAATCGGGATACAGATAAACAATGATCGGATTTATCCGAGCAGAATCTGTCTGAAAATGAAACGATGCCCAAGCAGCATATCCTAGCAATTGTTTGCCATGCTTCACTGGATCCGCCTTCCCTGTTTTCCAATCGAGGATAAATAATGTGTCTCCCAGAGGAAGCAGGAAATCAACCTTACAATACGCCTTCAAGCCACCCAGTCTAGTCTCTCCGAATCCCGGAGGCTCAATCAGCCATTTACTTTTATCTGAAACTGCTTCCTTCGTCAGCCAGTGAAGTCTCGTGCTATTCAGAAAATTCCCCAGCGAAACTTTCACTTTTCCGAATAAATCCTCCATGTCTAATTCTTTGATCTCATCGTAATAAATCTCCGCAAATTTTTTCGAACGACAGTATTCTTCAGTTTTTTTTCGAGCAAAATCAAAAAGGCTGTTCTGATCAATTTCCTGCTCTGACTTTTGCAAACGCTCCAAAAGAGCTTTATTGATATCGTGAACAATATTGCCTATCTCTAGCGGAATCGACGTCATACTTTTCAGCTCATCAATTTTTTGCCTTGAATAAGCAGGATCATACTTGCCGTAATAAGTGTAATAATATTTCCTTTTGCAGGATTCGAACAAGCCGTAACGGCTCACTGACCAACCCAGTATCGGCGTGTAAGAAAAATTTTTCAGCATCACACTTTCCAATTTCCCGTTTTTCGAAGTAATTGTCAAAAGATTTTAGATTACTATGTAAGACATTCAGAAAATCTAAAGAATATCTCAGAAATTAAGAAAGCATAACAGCAGCATAAAAAATATTGAAGGAGTTAATAGTTTTAGGCTTTATTCTTTATGCTTTATGCTTTATTCTTACGAAGATGAAGCTTTCCCAATCCCTCTCGCAGACAAGCAAAACCGTCGCCCACGACGCTGATTCGACGAATGCGAAATTGTTGACTCAAGCTGGCTTCGTGAAAAAAGAGGCAGCTGGCATTTACAGCTACCTCCCTTTTGGGAGAAAAGTTTTAGCAAAAATTGAAGCAATTATTCGTGAAGAAATGAATGCGATCGGTGGACAAGAAGTTTTGCTACCAGCACTCACACCACTAGAAAATTGGAAAAAAACTGGCAGAGACAAAGTCGATATTGCTTTCAGACCGACCGAAAAAACAGTCCTCGGTTGGAGTCATGAGGAAATCATCACTCCCCTCGCCAAGCAAAGAATTAAAAGTTACCGCGATCTACCTTTCGCCGCATATCAAATACAGACTAAGTTTCGCAATGAACCTCGTGCAAAATCAGGGCTACTTCGCGGCAGAGAGTTTTTGATGAAAGACCTGTATTCTTTCCACACAAATAAAGAGGATTTTGAGGAATATTACGAAAAAGCTAAAAAGGCTTATTTCAAGGTTTTTGAACGCTGTGGATTGAAAAGCTTCTTGATCGCCGCTGGTGGTGGAGAATTCACTGAAAATGTCTCGCACGAATTTCAAGTCCTAACCGAGGCCGGCGAAGATCGAGTCCTAGTCTGCGAAAAATGTGAACTCGGCTGGAATGCCGAACTCGAAACGACTAAATGTGAAAAATGCGGTGAAAAGCTGGAAGAGAAAAAAGGCAGTGAGGTCGGTAACATTTTTGATCTCGGTACGAAATACTCGGATGCTTTTGATTTGAATTTTGTAAATACGGAAGATAAGCAACAGAAAGTTTTGATGGGCTGTTACGGAATCGGTGTTTCACGCTTAGTCGCCACGATTGCGGAAGTATGGAGCGATGAGAAAGGTCTGATTTGGCCGAAAAGTGTTGCCCCTTTTCAAATTCATCTGATGTCTCTGGGAAAAAACGAGGAAGCTGCGAAAGAGGCAGTAAAAATTTACGAAATGCTTTCGAAAGAAACTGAAGTTCTTTTTGATGATCGAAGTTGTGGAGCTGGCGAAAAATTTGCCGATGCAGATCTGATCGGGATTCCACTACGAATGGTGGTAAGCGAAAAAACCCTTGAAGCTGGTGGTGTGGAAATCAAAAAACGGAATGAAGAAAAAACGGAAATCGTGAAGACAAGTGAGCTTTTGAAAAAAGATTTTGAAAAAATAATTTAAAAAGCTAAACTCCTCTTAATTATTTTTTAACTCCATAAAAATGAAAAAACTCATCGCAGTCCTCGGAATCGTACTTTTGGCTGGTTGCCAGATCCCAGCTGGAGATAGCGACACCCCAGCGGCAGAAACACCTCCTGAGGCTTCCGTCACAGAGTAATTTCTTGGCACAACAACACAACAAAAAGCTACTCAGAAAATGAGTGGTTTTTTGTTTTGAAGTATTTTATTTAATCATTTCCGTAAACGAAGTAACGAAATAACCGATTAACCCAAACCCCATCCTCGACTCCTCGAGGAGGAGCTTTCAAGTAAGTTTAATTTTCAAGTGTAGATTTACACATGGAAAATTAAACAATTTAGTTTTTCGATTAACAGTTTTGATTCTTGAGCCTTGAAATTTATTTGTAAATTGAACCTTTGTAAATTTGAAAATTAAACCCCATATTTTTATCAGTAAAACTTGTGATAACTTTTTAAGCCGAAAGCTACAACCAAACATCTACCCCAAACCCCAACTTCGTAATAAAACAATTACCGTCCCTGCCACAAGTGGAACCGTCACATTATCATTGAGGAGTTTTTGATTGAAACGAATTTCCATCGCCTCGAAAAGCATGGCGACAGAAGCCGCCACGAAAGCCTCAAGAGGCATCACAAAAGCCATCGCAGCCGCACCACCGAATGCACTACCAGCAATCGTACCTTCAAAGAGCTTTTTGTCAGAAAGTCGAGTTTTTAGTTTACCGAAAGGTCCGATCAAACTGCTCACACCATCACCCACCGCGAGAATAAGAATCGAAGCATAAGCAACCTCAAGAGGAAAAAGCTGTAAAGCAAGAATCACACCAATGAAATAAGTAATTGCTCCTTTTCCCGGTCGAACTTGTTTGCGCTCAAATTTATCGAGAAACCAACCGATAACAGGAATGCGATAATGCGCTGAAATCCACGAGACAAAAATTCCCACGACGAGAACCCAAAAAAGAATCCACGAATCGAGAACACCTCGATTTAGAAATGTAACGAGAATAAGCCCAAGAAAAATATGGAAAAGCTGTCGCCTAATTTCGAGAGGAGTCACTGGCATTTTGGCCATTTTTTGAAGTAGATTAGATGCCCTGCGGGCAGGTCAGTAAAGCGAGTAGATTTCTAAGGTTGATAAGGTTGAAGGATTTTTTTATAAAAATTTTATTTTTGCATGTAAATCTAACCACAAGCCGTTACATTCAACATTGTTTCAAAATTATCATCCTCCGCACATTTATTTTGAATTTCTTTCCCACATTTTTCACAACAGTGAATCACAATCCATTTGCCGTGCTTTTGGAAAAGAGCCGCTGGTCGCATCAATCCTTCACAATCTGAACCCCGATCCCCCGGAGCTTCAGAATCAACGTGAACACTCCAAAGACAATGATTACAATGATTGCGTGCAGTTTTGCTGGCGGGTGAAACCTTCTTTCCACATTTCTTGCAATCAAAACCAGAATTCGTAGAATTTTTATCTCGCATGTTTTTCATTTGTTCGGCGTTTTAATCCATTGTCTCGAACTCGAGAAACTCTAAAAAATGAAAATTTCAAAACTCCTCAAATTGCCCATCAAAAACCTAGAAAGAAAAGCACTTGAGAATCAAGTGTGAAAACAGCCATCAAATACGCCAGCAGAACACCCCCCATCACATCTGAAAAAAAATGTAGCTCAAGATAAATCCGAGAAATCGCCACCAAACAAGCAGGTGCAAAAAAGAGAATACTCCACTCTGGCCAAAAAAATGAAAGTGTGAAAGCTGTCACAAAACTGCCTGCTGTATGTGCTGAAGGAAACGCCGAATCAATCTTGCCAAGATAAGTCGTGTGGCCAAAAGGTCTCATTCTTTTGAAAATATATTTCATCGCAAAAGCCAAACCAGTGGCAAACAAACCTGCAAATGTGAGAACAATAATGGAGAAAAAATCAAGATAAAGATACACAAAAATACCTGGAATAACATAAAGCACAGTAATCACAAGTGGTGTGAAAGAGCTCGCACGAAAAAAATGATCAACCAAAAGATGAGACTTTTTATGAATTTTTTTAGCAAAAACAAGCACTTTTTCATCAAGATAAAAAAATCCAACGAGGGTAAAAACCGTGAGAATCGCGATCAACCACCAGTTCAACATCCTCTTAAGTTTAACAGAAAGTTATATTCAATTGCGTTTACAAAAGTGTATAATACTACGAAGCTTTTAGCACTGTTGATCTTTAAATCAAGACTAATTTGATGATTCGGCACTCGACATGATGCACAATTATTAAAGCGAAGTAGTATGTGATAGAGTGATGAGGCTTATTTAAAAAAACATCATAGTGAAAAAAAAACAACTGACATTTCTCATTACTGGGGGAACAGGATTTTTGGGTTGCCATCTCGCAGCGGATTTGCTGAAACGTGGACACCGCGTGAAGCTTCTTGATCTAGAGCCACTGACTGAACCCGCGCTCTGGGGCAAAGTTGAGAATTATCAAGGTGATATTCGAAATAAATTTTTAGTTGAAAAGCTAACTGAAGGTGTCGATTTTGTGATTCAGGCTGCCGCCGCTCTCCCCCTCGCGAAAGCGAAAGAAATTCGAACGACAACGGTCGATGGCACACGAATCGTCCTCGAAGCAGCTAGAAAAAATAAAGTAAAAAGGGTTGTCTACATTTCTTCGACCGCGGTCTACGGAGTACCAAAAAAACATCCGATCCTAGAAAGTGATCCAAGAGTCGGTGTCGGGGCTTATGGTGAGGCGAAAATTGAAGCGGAAAAAATTTGTGAAAACTTTCGAAAGAAAAAAATGATTGTCCCGATTATTCGTCCGAAAACTTTCATCGGGACTGGAAGATTGGGAGTATTTCAGATTCTTTTCGATTGGGTCAGAAGAGGCTGCAAAATTCCAGTGATCGGAGATGGCGATAATCGCTATCAGCTCCTAGGAGTGGAAGATCTGGTAAGTGCTGTCTGGCTAACTATGAGCAAGCCTGCAAAAACGGCAAATGATAATTTCAATGTCGGTGCAAAGAAATTTGAAACTGTAAAAAAAGATTTGACTAAGTTTTTCAAAGCAGTGAAATCGGAGTCAAAAGTAATGAAAACCCCTGCGAATACGATCAAAAAAACGCTTGCGATTCTCGAAAAATTGAGGCTTTCTCCGCTCTATGCTTGGGTCTATGCGACTGCTGACCGAGATTCTTTCGTATCAACTGCGAAAATCGAGAAGAAACTTGGCTGGCGTGCGAAATATTCGAATGCGGATACTTTGATCCGAACTTTCGAGTGGTATGCCAAGCACTGGAAAAACTACGAAAAATCCACGGGAATCACTCACCGTGTTGCGTGGAAACAAGGAGCGTTAAAAATTGCACGATGGGTTTTGCGATAGGTTCAGCATAGAAACATCACACTGTGATGTTTCTACGGTTTTTCAATTTTTTCCAACGTCCAATACCTAAAGTCCAATTTTGGTGGGTCGACTGGGACTTGAACCCAGGACCATCAGCTTAAAAGGCTGTTGCTCTACCAACTGAGCTACCGACCCAAAATAGTGGGATGATTCTAGCAAAAAAACGCGTGGTGAAGAATAGAGCGTGAGTTTTTTTCTTGGGTTGTCAGTATTCCGAAATCCGCCGACGCGGCAAAAGAGCGGGGCTGGACGGTGGAGGGGATAATGGAAAGATCTGAACGCGGTATAATGAAATGCATGACAATGAAAAAAATAACGCGCTGACAACTGGTAAGGATTATAAGAGCCTACTTCAGGAATTGAAGAGCATCGTCAGTAAAGGTCTGTCTGCAGCCTACAAAGCTGTAGATAATTTGAAAGTGTGGCCTTTTCCAATTGTGAACATGCTCTGCTCGCAATTGAGCTGGAGTCATTTTAGGTACCTGTCTAAAGTTGAGGACGAAAAAGAAAACCGTCAAATTCGAGTGAAATCTTATGATCCAGAAAAAAGACACTGGAGCTTGTTAATCCCTTTAAGTTTTCGCGGGAAGATTTCTAAAAAACCGAATCTGTTGTGTGAGTAGCTTGTTAAATAAACATTAAATATTATTTTGAGAAAAAATATTTTATATATAGAATAACAAGATTCTAGTCGCTTTATTTTATTCTGAGGAAGATTAACTGTTATATTCTGTTGATAAACAGGGTGGAGCGGTGAGAATCAACAGATTTCCTCAGAAATTTAAGTTGACTAGAACTCACCGCTCCATTCTGTCCAAAGCGGTGGTTTTATTTTAGTGGCTAAAATGTTAAAAGAAGATTAAATTGTATAACAAATTTTTATGAATGAAAAATCAGAAATTTCAGGAGATGGAGAGAAAAAAAATATATATACATACGAAAAATAAAAGAGGTTTTTGTTCGCAATACTAATTGCACTTGAGGATCGAAAATGCAAAATCTTAGTTGAAAGATAAGATTTGGCATTTGACATGGCGTCAAGTGTGTATGAAAATACTATACTTTGAATAATTTTACTTGATTCTAATAAATGCTTTTTTCTTTCTTGAAATCTACGTCGCATCTGTCATGTTTGGACTGGAGACAGGTGTGCAAAATGCAAATAAAACCTAATCGGTTGGTGAGTATTGAGGGATATGCTAATAAACCAGACGTCACTTCCATTAAAAAAAATGATGATCGAAAAATTGATTCACCGGATTATTTCCCTCTTGATGATAAGACTTTAGCTATCCAGTCAGGAATTAGCCCAGAAAATTTACAGAGTACAAAAATTGAGGAAGTAAATGTTTTTGACACACTTACCGAAGGTCACCACCAAATAGCAATCGAAGAAAAGGCATGGAAAGTTATGTGCGTTGACAGTGAAGGCAATGAACAAATTCTTTGGGTAGCAGAAGGATTTAATTCGTCAGACGTAGTAACTTGGGGTCTTCAGGTTTCACAACTTGGCGCAGTTGCTGATTTATCAGAAGAACCTGTCGATAAAGATGGAGCAACTCCGATGGTAGTTCGTATCAAAAATGTGGACAGGATTGAAGATATAAAAATTCCTGAAGAAAAAACTCTCACTATTGTCATGAAAGATCCTCGTAAAAGAAGAGGCGTTATCGCTATAAAAGATGCTGCAATTTTATATCAGGACAAAACAATAGGTAGAACAAGTATGACAATGTCTCGTCTGTCGCCAAAAAAATTAAGCGAACGCAACAAAAAAAAACCTAAGAATCAGAAAAAGATTGAAGAAGCTATCAAAAAGGAAGTTCAAGAACATCCCAATGCTAAAAAATTAAAAGGCTCTTTAGTCCCTGGATTTGGAAATAGTTTAGAAATAACAAATCGTTACCAAGTTTCTGAAAATGAACAAATTGGATTCGTAACAATGCCGCCAGATATATTTTTGGGACATTTTAATGGGTTTTCAGTAATCCCATTGGCAGGCACAGCACAACCAGGTATTTGGATTGCTCTTGCAGACTACTCTGAAGAAAAGTTATTAAATGATAAATTTTTTGATATTACAAAAATAGAAAATATTAATATTTCAAGGTCAGTTTTACCAAAAGATACCTTGATGTATGCTGTTAAAAAAATAGAAGAAGATGCCTATTCTGTAGACATTTATCTTTTAGATGAAAACAGTGAAAAAATGCTGGTCACCAGTTTTAAAAAAATAGTTATTTCTTCAACTAAACACTTAGATAAATTATGGGACAGTAAAGCAGTAAGTGATGCTTTTGAAAAACAGGAAAAAATTAAAGAATATAAAAAGCACCTTAAAAAGATCGGTGACTTCTGTAAAAATGCAATTGAGAAAGTATTTGAAGGCAAAGAGGCTCGCGGAGAGGATGACCTTAGTATAAAAATTATTGATTTTGGTGTTGGTAATTCAGCAAATGTTTCCAAGCAAATACTTGATGCTCTGGAAGAAGTAAAAAAAGAATATGAGGAGATGTATGGAACGATCAAGCTAAAAGTACGTTTGACCATAACCGATGTAAACGATTACATTACAGATAAAGCCATGACTAAAATTAAGGAGCATATTGACTGCTTGAGTAAAATTAATAAAGACGAGATAGAAATACGAAAAATATCGTACACTGAAGAAGGAAAAGTTATTCCAAGAAAGTACGAGAAAGAAATGGGTGAGCAAGATCTTTTAGTTTCTAATTTTGCTTTGGACTACAACGACTTAGAAAAATCGATTAAAGACTTGGGGGAGAAAGTAGCAATAGGAGGTCAAGTAGTTTTAGGTTTAATAAACAAAAAACCCCCTTACAAAAAAGCATCTAATGTTGTAATAACACGCATGAAAAAAATGGGAGATTTTACTGATCTTAGTGACTACAGAATTATAGGACGTGTTGGAACAGACGCAGAAAGACTTGGTCTTCTAAGCACAAAAGCATATTGCCAATTCACTGATACTGAAGAGGTGATAAGTATGCTTGAAGAAGCTGGATTTAGAGTGGTAGCAACTGAGCGAGATACATTTTTTGGTATTGGTAAAATCATTAGTGGAGAATGCATACGTGTGCGTAGAGTCTCATAACACAAATACTTAAAAGACTTGAAAATAAATATGATATTCGTTGTTTTAATTCTCGTTTTTATAGCATTAGCCCAACTTGTTGTTGGAACTACCGTGTTATTTACAAGTCGCAGAAAATGGATTGGCACATTACATGCAGTACATCTTATTAGTTTGGGCATGTGGACAATTGGAATGATTTTTTACCTTTCGATCCCTGAGACCAAGGAAATATCTATTCTATGGTGGACAAGATTCCTTTATTTTTTTGGAATACTTTCATCAATTAGTCTTTTCGGTTTTTCCTATTTTTTCACTAGTAAAAATAAAAACAGTGACAATCTGTTTTGGTTATTTATTGGATCCTGCTCTATTCTTTTCTCTTTTTTAATTTTTGCAACTAACACTATTACTGCTGGTATTGAGTTTCACCCAGGCTATAGAGAAGTTTTGCATGGAAAACTATATCCGCTATTTTTTACTACACTTTCTATCGTATACATCACTAGTTTTTTTCTACTTTTTCGACAGTTATTTTCGACAAACAAAGAAATATTAAAACGTCAAACAAAGTTGATCTTAATTGCTGTAGTCCCTGTGGTCACGGTCGGTGGAATAGTTAATATGATCTTACCAGCATTTTGGGGAAACTTTAAGTATGCGTGGGTTGGACCAATGATCCTTCCTACTTCAGCTTTTGCAATTTATTATGCCATTCATCGTTATCGCTTCTTAAATATCACCTTTAATATCGTAAAGCTTGCAAAAATAATTTTGGCCATTATCACTGCCGCTACGATAACTTATACACTTTACTCGGGATCCAACTATTTGTTTAATGAACAATATAGCATCAAATTAAACGATTTTTATTTCAGTATTTTTTCTACCACATGTGCAATCATTGTCTACCTTAAAACACTATGCCTCCTTAACTCTTCGATGTTTAATCGATTCATTGGAATAACTAATGCCGAATATTTTGAAAAAGCAGTCTCGGACCTGCAAAGAAAAAAGATTGCTTATCTAACTTTTTCCCAGCTAGAAAATGATATTCAAGAAACTTTCTCTAAAAAATTAAAAATAAAATCATCGCAAATCATACTAATTAATAAAAAAAACAGGACATCTTATCTAAAGCTCATAGAACATTGCGAAAAAAATCGTGAAATTCTTGTTACTGAAGAAATTCAATTTGAAGAAAATAGAAAAAATCTCCCTCCTTTTTTAGAAGAATTGAAGTCATTGGGTAAGATTTGTTTACCCCTTTATCACCCAACAAAAGATTTAATTGGATTTCTTGTGCTTGGACATAAACAATCCGAAAAACTTTACTCTAAAGAAGCCATAGCCGCCATAGAGCATATAGCCCCTTATTTAGGAATTAGATTAGCCACTATTTTACATAACTCTGAACTAAGAAAAGAGGTGGATGAAAAAACGCATGAGTTGAATGAAAAAACCACACTCCTCCAAATCCAAAACAAAGAAATGCAAAAACTACTCGATCAACAATCTGACTTCATCGCCGCCAGCGGTCACGAACTCCGCACACCCGCCAACGTCGCCTCTATGTATATGTCTGTATTGGAAGAAAAACTAGAAGACGATAAAACAAAGAAATACTTTTCTGCAGCCGATGCAGCCATTAGAAAACTTATTGCTTTAATTCAACGTCTGCTCGAAGTCCAACACCATGATCGTAA
>Ga0307989_1000984_pt1 | contig 16413 bp, 12 predicted proteins | sample EllFjometagen185_FD_203164 | JGI IMG/M metagenome (GOLD analysis project Ga0307989, IMG submission 203164) | Marine microbial communities from Ellis Fjord, Antarctic Ocean - #185 | ecosystem: Environmental > Aquatic > Marine > Unclassified | place: Southern Ocean | collected 2014-10-08
GACAGAATCAGTATTGGTCCATTGAGAATGTGCCTTTCCCTCATAGTCAGTATATTTTGTAATATTGCCCATGAAATGGACTTTGTATTCATTTTCAGTTCTGGCAATTTCCCAGGGATTACCATATCTCAACCAATAATCCGGATTTTCCTTTTGCTGACAATCTTCGATGGTTTGTTTAAACATTCCGAACTCATAGCGGATTCCATATCCAGTTGCCGGCAGTTCCAGGGTTGCCATTGAATCCAGAAAACAAGCTGCCAGACGTCCAAGACCTCCATTTCCCAAGCCAGCGTCTGCTTCAATTTCAGTCAGTTCTTCCAGAGAGGTTCCCAATTCTGATAAAGCAGAATCAACAATCTGATCGATGCCTAAGCTAATTAAGGCATTTCCCAATGATCGTCCCATCAAGAATTCCAAAGAAAAATAATAGATATGTTTCGGTTGCAGGTTCTGATAAGTCTGCTGTGTTACCAGCCACTCTTTAATCAGTTTATCCCTGATCGTAAATGCGAGTGCTCGAAATTTATCCAGGCTACTGGAAGTCTGCCAATCCTTTGCAACTGATAGAGAAAGATGTTTCTGAAAACTTTCTTTAAAGGCTTCTATTTGTTGTTTCTTTTCCTGACTGTCCTCTGTTTGTTCCATCTTATTTAGTTATGCTTCTATTTATAGTTTGTTAGATAACAATTAAGGATTTTAATAAGCACCGATTGAATTTATTCTGAGGCGCCTCCGGTGTTGGCGTCGATTTTTATAATTTTTGTTTTATTATCCGGGACTTTGAATCGAATTGATGTATAACCGGAGCCCACATCCATCATAGTTCTTCCTTCCATAACAGCAACTATTTCTAATTGTAATTGATTATAATCTGTATTTTGAAAAGGTAGGACTGTAGCATCGAAATCCGCAAATCCTCGTCGGTTTAAAACAACCGGAGGAAACTCAATTTTATCAATATTAGCGGTTAAATGAACAATTCCTGGTCTTTCAAGATTTGTGCGGGATTTTATATCCATTAGTTGAATGGAGAAAGTGATTGAAGTCTGACCGTTATTGGGGATTTCTAATGTCGTTTTTGGTTTTATAACGACGCGATAAGGAATATCTTCTATTTTATCTGAAATACTACCCTGCCTGGCTATCCCTTTGATCATCTTTCCGGAATTCAATAAAATCTCTTCATCTTCATTTTGGACGGACACCTGCCCCTCGGATAAGCTAAGATCCAATTTTCCGTCTTTCTCCAGAAAGGAAACATTGGTACCTTTTATTCCACAAGTAGCCGTTGGTGTTTTGATGGTTGTCACCTGGTGACCCTTAACGAATTTTCCCCAGAAGCTACCAATTTGAAGGGTAATATTATGAAAAAATCCTCTTTTTTCGCCTTTGATTTCAATTGATTTCTCGATGACAAATTTGGTATTTTCGTACAATCTGATTTCACTGCCGTCCCTAAATAGTAGCGTTACTTTTCCGGTGCTAAGTGTGGTTACTAAATCTTCATCATTTAATATTAAACCTTTTCTACCAGGAAAGACTCGGATAGCCCTTTTTATCTGAACATCGCCGCTTATCTTTTTTATGCTGGCGACTGCATTTAATGCAAAAGTTGGTTTTTCAATCCAAAAAGAAACGATAATTAGTATTACCATAAAATATTTGATTGCCATCTTAACCCTTTTTGTTGGAATTTAAAGTAATTCGCTGATTACCTTTTTATAACACCTTCGTTTATAAAGTATTTAATATTTTTAGTAGATATCTTGTTTATGCCACCATAAGAAGACCTACCTGTAAGATTCTTAGAAAACAGATATAGAATTTTTAATTATTGCTGAAAAAGGGGCAGCCTTGTTCAAGCTGATTAAATATAATACATTCTAACAATGCTTCTATCCATAGACAAGTCATTAAAATAGATATCAATTATTTTTTAAAAATAGTGTTGTGTGTAATGATTTCAGATATTATAAAAACTGTACAAAGTCTATCATACCTTATATGAAGATACTATTAAAATTTTGTGTTTTTTATACTTGGAGTAGCCTTAAGCCATCTATGATGCGAATTAATTACGTCAAAGCCAAAATAGCATTTATCATTTTCTGGGTAGGAGTTTGTTGCTGGTCGGTGCCATTATTAGCGATTGACCTGGAAATCAAGTATTTCTCTGTTCAGGGTTTAAGGTTGAACATGAATCTTGATCAGGTTATTACAACTTTTAATATCAATAATATTAGGGCTATAAAAGATAAACACGGTTATATCAGTGAGTATGAAATTAAAAAACATGTTGGAACAAAAAAACTTACCTTAAGGTTTACCGGTGAAAAACGGCTTTATCGAATTGAATACATTAACACCTATCGGTCATTAATAAATCGTTCCAGTGAAATATTGGAACAACTCATTGGAAAATATGGAGAGCCTAAATGGAAATATCATCCGACCAAGGATAATCGACCTTTGGATATTTTTGCTTGTTGGGGGAACCATTGTAGTCGTGAAACATACGTACCCTTAGAGCCTAAATTAACCGCAAATATTTACTACTTAACCGGAAAAGTTAAGCTAGTGTTGGCAAATCACACTATTTTTAATGAAGATTGGGAAATATATAAAAGCCGAAGACAGGGACATCAAGATGATCAACTCAAAAATCCTGACAAAAAACCGGAAAATCTGGACTTTTAATTAATGAAAAAAAACCATTTGATCTTTTTATTCATAGTTTTAAATCTGTTGATCACCTTTAAAATTTTTGCTGAGGCAGACAACAGTAATGTGATTTCAACAAACAATGAATTTGGTGGAAAAACTGTCGAATATACTGCTTATGATCAAACACGGTACCTTGAATATTTTGATTTGGATAATGCAAAGGTTAAAACCGAGAAAGTATATTCTGAAGATTACCCGATATTGAATGGTCTTAAAAAACTTATCAAATACTATTCTTTTGATAAAATGGTTAAAGAAGAAAAAGTTTTTACTAAGGCAATGGCAAGAGAGACGATGGTTGAAAGATCTATCATGCATTATGATCGTTTTCTTGGTGAAATTAGCAAAAAAGAAGAATACTTTACTCGTAGTTATATGGGGCACTCAATGATTTATTATCATCAGGGTAAAAAAAATAAGATAGAGTGGTACTATCCTGGCAATACAGTGGGAATTGCGAAAAATATTGTTTATTTAGATCATTTTGGGAAAGAATTTAAAATCATCTCATATTTTACCCAAAAAACGGTACAACAAGAAGGTTATTATAAAAGAATCAGCCAGCGGGGGTATACTAAAGGTAAATACTATCGAAATTTAAAACAGCTTTTTTATTTTTCAGACGAATTTAGTTTGAAAAACAGGGGCATTTATCGAAAGGCTGATACTTTTCACTATTCTGATTCAGGTCCGGTTAAAACAATAACGAATTATTTTAACCGTAATGAAGAATTGGTGAGTTTAAAATAAAGCATTTAATGATTCACAAGTTTTCCCATTTAGAAAGAAATATAAGATATTTGATGTTTTCGCTTTGACAATCTATTCATTTGACTATTTACTGAATCGTTTAAAATTAATTCTTCAATGTTGATACATGACACTCGTAAAAAACTTCTTTTTAGTTTTCACCCTCATTATATCCTTATCAAATTGCACCACAAAACAACTTGAGCAAAATTTTATTGATTCGCTAGCCGATAAGTTTTCTGCCAACCAAAGTGATGTGATTCGAGGAGAAGAAGATCCTGAATTATTAGGAGATTCCTTACCCTTTATGCTGAAAATGCTGGAGATAATGGCTGAGAATTCACCAAAAAATGTGAATATTAAAACGAGTTTGGCTCAGGGATTTACTGCTTATGCCAGCTTATGGCTGGAAAATGAGGCTTTAATAATTGAAGATGACGATTATGAGTATTCCGAACATTTGAAATATCGGGCTAAACAGCTTTATTACCGGGCCTGGCGATATGGTTTTCAAGGTCTGGAATTGCGCTACCCTGGGATACGGGATCAAATAGATAGTCAATTATTCAGGCTTGAACAATTAAAAGCGGTTGATGTTCCTTTAATGACATGGACGGGGTTAGCTTTAGTTTCATGGATAAAACATTCCAGCGACAATATGGATGCGGTGTCCCAGTTACCTATAGCCTTATCACTGATAAACAGAGCCTTTGAACTTAATCCGAAATACGGTGATGGTGTGCTTTATGAATTTTTTATATATTACTATAATGAACAAGTGAATAATGACGATAAAATGAAACTATTAGTCGATTATCGAAACGAAATTATTGATGATTCTGATAATAATAAATGTACACCATATCTAACCTGGGCCAGCGCTATTTCAATACAAACCCAAAATAAACCAGAGTTTAAAGATATGATAGAGAAAGGACTAAAAATTGATGTGAATCAACGGCCTGAATATCGATTGAGCAATAAAATATGCCAAAAAATGTCAAAATGGTATTTAACTAAAATCGATGATTTTTTTCTTTAAGCAATATTTCATCATTACATGAGGTAGTATGAAAGTTTTAAAAATATCCCTGATGATCGTCACACTTCTGATTGTCTCTCAGACAGCAACCTTTGCCAAAACGGTGAAAATCAAATTAGGAACCTTTGCACCCAAAGAAACGTTTTGGGTGAAAGATCTTAATAAAATGGGTAATGAGTGGAAAAAACTCACTAATAATAAAGTTCGTCTTAAAATTTATGCTGGAGGAATAGCTGGTGATGAACCGGCCATGGCCGCAAAACTCAGAGCAGGACAACTTTCAGCCGCAACTTTCACCGTCTTAGGGTTACAAGATTTTGTTCCGGAAACACTGGTTTTTAGTACACCTTTTTTATTCAAAAATGATGGTGAAGTTCGATTTGTAATGAATAAAATATTACCGGATCTGGAAAAACGATTTGAAGAAAAGGGATACAAAGTATTACACTGGAGCACTGTCGGTTGGATATATTTATTTAGTAAGGAAAAAGTAAACACACCCGACGAATTGAAAAAATTGAAACTATTTATTGACTCTCCTGAAGGATCAGAAGTTTATGAAAAAGCTGGTTTTCAGTCTGAACAGTTTTCCAGACAAAATCTGTTAAAGAATTTGTCCATCGATATGGTTTCTGCCTATACCGCTGCACCAATTTACTCATTAGCAAACCAATGGTTTGGTGTTGCAAGTCATATGATGGATTACCCATTATCGCCAGCCCTGGCTGCTACAATTGTCAAAATGGATAAATGGGAAGCCATTGATTCCAAATACCATGCTGCTTTCTTAAAAACTGCCCAGGATATTGCCGACAATGCAGAGATTCAGGTTTTAAAATTTGATCAAGAAGCAAAAAGAATAATGGTAGAGAAAAATTTAAAAATTAACCCTCTGACCAATGAACAAAAAAAAGTGTGGCAAAATGCATTCATAGAGGCTTATCCTGTGATTCAAAATATGGTTTCAAAGGTGTTGTTTGAAAAAGTTGTACAACTATTAGCAGAATATAGAAAAACAAACTAGTTAATCATTATTACAAAAATTTATGAATCCAGTTATTGATGTAAAACCCGGTCCCATTACAAAATCGGTTGATTTTTTTACAGTTGTATTGGTCGGGTTATTAGTAGCGATACCCGTCATCAATGTAATTACTCGAAAATTATTTGGCGTTGGTTTTTCGAGTACATTATCAATCATACAGCATTTAACTTTATGGGTTTGTTTTCTGGGAGCTGCAATTGCTGCCAGAAAAGGTGAATTATTATGCATTGGTGACGCTAGTACATTCTTACCTGATTCATTAAGGAAATTTACTAAAAATAGCGTTAATACAATCAGTATTTCAGTCGTTATCATCATGCTAATTGCCTCATATTCGATGATTCAGGTCGAGTACGATTTTGGAAAATTAACCGGATTTAACGTTCCTATTTGGATTGCCCAATTAGCTTTGCCCATTGGTTATGGGCTTATTCTATTCCGACTTTTTCAGCAAGGTTCCAAGAAGTGGCAACATTACTTGGTTATTGTAATGTTTACAGCTCTAATACTTTATCTTGGTTCATTTGAAGATTTACAGGAAAGTGGTATTGTCTGGATTGGCATTATAATCCTACTATTAGCATCCATTTTCAAACTTCCAATTTTCATTGCCATCGGTGGGATAGCGCTTTTATTGTTTTGGAATGATGATACTGTATTAAGCGCCTTTACCATAGAGATATATACCAAAGTCGCAGCCAATGATACACTGGCAGCATTACCACTATTCACATTAGCCGGTTTTGTGATGGCTGAAGGTGGGGCGCCTAAAAGATTGATAAAACTGTTTCAAGATTTGTTTGGTTGGATTCCGGGTGGGGTGGCTGTGGCGACCATCACAGTCTGTACTTTTTTCACTACTTTTACCGGAGCGTCTGGTGTTACAATCCTAGCTATGGGTGGTTTGTTAAAACCAGCTTTGGATAGCCGTGGGTATAGTGAAAGAACCAGCATTGGACTTATTACCGGATCAAGCTCTCTGGGAATATTGTTTCCGCCTAGTCTTCCCTTAATTCTGTATGGCAGTGTGGCTTTTCAACCGATTCCTGATATGTTCATTGGAGCCTTTATCCCTGGATTGTTTTTATACCTGTTGGTTGTCGCTTACGGAATGTTTCGTGGATTTGTTGAATTAAGCCAACCGGAACCTTTTAATTGTAAAAAAGCCTTATCTAGCCTTTGGGAAGCGAAGTTGGAAGCTTTTATGCCAGTATTCGTGCTGGTTTTTCTATTCAGTGGTTTAGCTACATTAGTCGAAACAGCTGCTTTTACAGTTATCTATGCCTTTGTTTCTGAATTTTTGGTACATAAAGATCTCAACTTTAAAAAACACTTTGTGAAGGTGATTAGCTATTCCAGCGTTTTGATTGGTGGCGTATTGATCATTTTGACAAGTGCTTTGGGTTTTACCAATTATATGATTGATGCAGAAATACCGACCATAATCATTGATTATGTTCAAAATAATGTCAGCTCACCTTTGGTATTCCTGTTTTACCTGAACATATTTTTATTTGTAGCGGGTTGTGTGATGGATGTATTTACTGCCATTGTCATTATATCCCCTTTATTAGTACCACTGGCTCAGGCATTCAGTATTAACCCTGTTCATATTGGCGTTGTTTTTTTAATGAATTTGGGTGTTGGATACTTAACCCCTCCTGTGGGAATGAATTTGTTTATTTCTTCCTACCGTTTTAAAAAATCGATGCCTGAAGTTTATATTGCAACTTTACCAATATTACTGATTTCAATAGCTGCTGTATTTATTATCACTTATATCCCCTGGATTAGTACTTTTCTGCTGGATATGATGGGTGGTTTGACCAATGTTAATATCCCGTTGGATAAATTTCAATAAACAGACCTGGTTCTGGTTTCATGTTATCTTTCCTCGATGCTGACATGAAACGCTTCCCTATTTCCTCTCTTCTAATACCATACCATCTTCCCTAATAATCGGAGTTTTACCGCAATAATATTTAAAGAATTAGATGTTATGTAGACATATTTTAATAAATGCTGCTAATGGTATAAAAAAGAGATAAATTATGTTGTTAAAGCCGATCCTCGTAAGTACAAAATATTTTATCTAGCCTTCGTTAATTCATTATTTATTGGTCAGTATATTATTAGTCAGGAGTTTGAATGCATAATAAACATGAAAATAATAAGATCCATAATATTTCGTTTGTCGGAAAGGATGGAACAGGAAAGTCGAAACTTGTTAATGCGATTTTAAAATTAAAATCGAAAAAAAAGGAAAGCGAAATTGTAGAATACCCGGAAGAAATTGAACGCGGATATACCATTTATAACCGTTTTTATCATTTTGACCGGGAGGAATATACATATAACTTGATTGATACCCCGGGTAATACAAACTTTTTACCGAAAATAAAAACAGCGGCAGCAGTAAGTAGCGGCGCCGTTATTCTTGTTAGCCCAACATCACCCAATGATTCAGCCTTTAGAATCTGGCAGAGAGTTGCTGAATCTCATACGCCTCGAGTGATGTTTATAAATGGACTTGATGAACCAGAAGCGGATTTTGAAAAAGCCATTGTAGATATTGAAGATGCTTTTTCAACCAAACCAGCTGTTCTTCAAATGCCATGGTACGAAGATGGAAAACTGACAGGCGTTATCGATGTGATTCAAAAGAAATTGACTAAAGGTGCACCTGGAAAATTAAAAGAAGAAGAAGTTCCTGAGTCAGTTAAAGACGAGCTTGATCTTTTAAGGGCAACGACCATTGAAAGACTGGCTGAAATGGATGATGAATTGATGGAGTTATATATCGAGGAAACAGAACCACCGATGGATCTGTTGCTTAAGGTATTGGCCAACGGCGTGGCTGATTGTACGGTAACACCACTTTTAGTAGGGTCTGCACGGGAGAATATTGGTATTGAAACCCTTTGTGACTTTATAGAAACCTACTTTAGTCCTTTTGACCAAAGACCGGTATTTATGGGTAAAGCAGCCAATTCACCAGAAGCTGAAATAGTAGAAAGAAAAGCTAACCGAAATGAACCGTTTTGCGGGCGGGTGTTTAAAACACTTTATGATCGTTATGCCGGTAAGTTAAGTTTTGTTCAGGTGATCTCCGGTACATTGGCTAAAGGGACCAAGGTGATTAACATTGAAGATTCCAATAAATTGACGGTTGGACGAATATCTATCATCTCTGGCGAAACCACAGATGAAGTCGAAGTGGCTTACCCAGGAGATATTGTGGTTCTGGAAAAAGTAGATTCGCTGGTTGCTAATCAAACGATCTGTGATCCGGCACATCCGATTATTTTAGATCCAATTAACTATCTCAAGGCCCGTTATACCAAGAAACTCATCATGACAAACAGCAGTAAAGATAGTCGAATCATGGATGCCTTGAACAAAGTTGTCGCTGAAGATCCAGGACTGAGAATCTCTACAAATAAAGATACTAAAGAAATGCTTCTTTCTGGAGCCGGTATCATGCATGTGGATGTGACTAAAGAACATTTAAAAAATGCATATGACGTTGATTTCGAATTAGGGACGCCTTCCATCGGTTTTAATGAAACAATTACGCGCACAACTACTGTGCAGGGAAAATTCAAGAAGCAGAGTGGTGGTTCCGGGCAATATGGTGATGTTCACATTAAAGTTGAACCGCTACCTCGCGGTGGTGGCTTTGAGTTTGTAAATAAAGTTGTCGGTGGTTCTGTCCCTAAAAACTACATTCCCAGTGTTGAAAAAGGAGCTAAAGAAGCATTGTTAGATGGTGCTTTGGGAAGATTTCCGGTGGTTGATGTGAAAGTTACTCTGTTTGATGGATCCTATCATGCGGTTGATTCCTCAGATTTTGCTTTCCAGGCAGCTGGAAAATTGGCTATCAAGAAGGCTCTGCCGGAAGCCGGCTCAGTTATCCTTGAACCTGTCATGGAAGTTGATATTGATGTCGCAGAAGAGGATGTCGGAAAAATATCCAAAGACATTGCTTCCAGAAGAGGAAAAATCAATAAATATGACTATGGCGAATTTTCTTCTATCGTTAACGCTGACATCCCTCTTTCTGAAATGCAGGATTATACTCCTACCTTAAGAGGTATGACTCAGGGTATGGGACTGTTTAAGATGAAGTTAGCTGGATATGAGATCATGCTCCAGGATTCTGCCAAGAAAGTAATAGCTAACAGAAAGTTGCAGCTTGAAGAAGAGTCCTAATATTAAGTCAAATCAATAGTTGTAAAAAAAGCAGAGTATAAAAGCTCTGCTTTTTTTATTGCGAAGCTTTAGGTTTAATACACCACCGCAAGTAGCGGGGTTGTTCATTTAAAAACTATATTTTATACTAGCAAAATATTTATCATTGCTTCGGTAAGGATATAACCTCGCTTCATCCGCATCAGCTTCATAATAAATTGCACCCAGGCTTCCCGTCAAAGCATCAATAAAATCATAGTCAAGATTTATCCGATAAACATCGCCATTATTATCAGTAAAATGCATCAAAATGAATTTAGCCTTAAAAGTGTCATTTAAGGCAGAATAATCAATTGACATATAAGCCAAACCTGATGTTCGTTTGGAAGATAGATTATCTTCATAATCGTCTATCTGACTCAAAACCCCCTCAAATGTGATGGTTAAATCACTGATACCGGAATAATCGATTCCCAGCATTGCCTGATTTTGATCTTTCTCACTCCAGGTTTCAATGATATTCGAGTCTTCATTGTAGATGCCAAGAGGAATTGTTGCCATTTGCTCTCTAATATCACCCCGGCTAAATGCTACACCATATTTTCTAGCCAACTCCGTTTTGAATATCCAGGAGCCTGAGACCATACTCCCTGTAATTCCCAGTGTTCTTATTCGTTTGAATTTTGGGGTTATCGTCAGTTGACCGTAATAAATGCTTGGCTTCGTTAACATGTAAAAATCCAAATAGGGTGAATCTTCATAAGTACTGGAATACATCAAAGCCAGGTCTCCACCATTAAATAGCTTAGATAAACGTAAGGCATATTCCGTATTTTTGATGTCACTATCTGGAACTTCCTCATCTCTGATTTGGATTCCCATGGCTCGTAAAGATATAAATGGGTCAAATTCAGAACCCTTGGTAGCATATTTATTGCTGCGTATTTCATGCACCGCAACCATGTTGAAATCAAAACTATCAAATACCACAGTATACTTCGAAGCAACCACTGGCAGGCGGGCATCTTCCAAATCAACGATTCCCAATTCCCTCTGATACCTGGGGTTTACCCTGTCGTTAATTTGACTGGTTTTGGATTGTCCCCAAGCGATCACTTGTCTACCAAATTTAAAGTAGCTTTGATTTGAAAAACTACCATCAATAAAAAAGTCCCGAACTTCAAATTCACTTTCATAAGCTTCCAGTGTTTCATCAGTAAATTCATCCCGACCTCGATATTGATAGGCGTAATCATAAAATCCATTGATATTTAATTTTGATTTCCAAACTTCAGATATTTTGTAATCGAAAGTCAGATTTAGTATACTCTTAATTTTAGCCCATTCAGGATCTTCATATGCAAATCCATAGGCGATATCTTCTTTAATGAAACCGCCCAATGTCAAAGTAGTGCTATTTTCGGATTCACTTAATATTTTTGAAACATCGATCTCTTCCTGGATATCAGTAAGGGCAGCATCCGCTTCGGAGTCATCATCATACCCTTCTAGCTCCTTGTCCTCGTCCCCAAACCCTTCCAGGTCTGAGTCTTCTTCAGAATCATCTTCGTCTCCGAATCCTTTCAATGAGTTTTCATCAATATCAGCCTGGGAAAATTGCACAAATTGGATATCGTTTGACACGATTAAATTTTGATTTGCAAACAATGGCTTAATTCCCAAAAGGCTTAAAATGATTAAGGGAATGAATACATGGCCCAGCAAATACCGGATTGTCATAATCCCCTCATCATTCTTTGTACCGTGAACATTGAATCTTCAAGTGGTTTATTGTACTTCATATCTTTGAATAAAAGTATGGTACGGTGTCGTAAACTTCGGGCACGTCTCTTTTTAGTTGCAATGCTTCCCTTGTAGGTACGCATTTCCAGTTCCTGGGCAGTCCAAATCCCCTGAATTTCTTTGATGTTACGGGCAAAAAATAGTTTTGTCTTTTTTCCTTTTTTAACCCAGATTCGCCCTTGCACCATCATAAAATTATCTTTACGAACCCAAACGACACGTTTCAGATATCCGATTTCTTTAAGGATTTTTTTCAACTTTGCCTTTTTAGGTAAAGCCTGAATAATCCAGCAATTTTGGCCATTGACGACAGGATTCAGTTTTGATTTGTCTGTGGAGGTGTATTTTTCCGTAAATGAGTAATTCCAATCTTCAATATCGCTTGATTCCATATCAGTATAGCTGAAATCGCTTCCCATAAATGGATCTTTCTTTTTACCACCGGATATTCTGGTTTTGATATTTCCAGCGGGTAAAAACAACCACTTATCATCTGCTTCTGCCTCATTATCTTTTTCCCAGGATAAAAAGGTAACATTCCTTTTATCTGCAGGTGCCGTAAAGAATATTATGGATTTACTATCTTCCCCATAATCTTTGCGGTATGACTTCAATTCCAGTTTTCGTTGTTGTCCTCGTTTATCAATTTTTACCATGATGGTATCACTGATACTGGTTTCGCCATCATCGCGACTATCCATTTTTTTAATAATATCAAAAGGAGATAAATTTTGGGAGTAGGCAATGTTGCTGATAATTATGATGAGCATTGACATGATTGTTTGTGTCACCTTTTTTTTTGAATAAATCATATTTAAGTCTCCATATTGAATGAAAATTATTTTGAGTGACACTGCTACTTAAAGAATATGACCCTGACAATTTTTTGCCACGGCCTCATTCTTATCTTTGGAATATATGATAGTTAATAAAGCTGGTGCCAATAATACATCTGCCAAAAATGCTGTAACCAAAGTCATGCCGGTTAATAATCCAAAAAGAAAAAGATTATTTAAGGTTGCTGCCATGAAAACCCAAAAACCGCTTGCCAGCACCAGTGTTGTAACCAACATAGCTCTTCCTGCCGTTAACAGGGTTTCTTCGATGGCTTTTTTTCTATTACCGGTGATTTCATAGTATTTTCTAAAATTATGAAAGAAATGAATGGTATCATCTACAGCAAGTCCGATGGCAATACTACCAATTAGTAAGGTAAACATATCCAGTTGGATATTTGCCCAGCCCATAAACCCAAGCGTAATGATGATTGGCATAAGATTTGGTATCATGCTGATTAAGCCGACTTTCAAATTCCCGAGCAATAAAATCATTAAAATCGTAATGACGATTCCTGCGATTGCATAACTGACAATTGTGCTATTAATCAAAGCCCACATTGTTTCCATCATCAATGTGACAAGCCCAGTGATAAGTACAGTGACTTCAGGATCTAAAACAGCAATTGAGTACTGTCTGATTTCATCCAATATATTGACGTAAACTTTGGCATCTTTCCAAGGCATTTTCAGTATAATTCTGGTTTTACTAAACAAAGAATCAACCTGGTTTTCAAGATCATCAGATCCGCTGTTTTCAAATAATAAAAATTCCTGGGCAATTAAATTTTTATTATCCGGGATTTTATAGTAGGCTTCATCATTGGCATTTAAGGCTTTATGAATTTCTTTCAGCATATCAACTAAAGATATCGTTTTTCCAACCAGATGTGTCCCTTGACTATCGGTGATTTCTTTGGCTCGATTGGTTATTTTTTCAATACTTTTTAGTATCTCCGGATCATATAAGCCATTCTCTTTTTTTGTGGACAATACAATTTCCATGGATACTGAACCTTTGAGGTTTTTTTCTATTAGATCAGTATTTTTGCGAATGATAGAACCTTCAGGAAACCATTTTAATACATCATGGGTCACCGTTAATTGAGAAATACCAAGTATCGCAATAACAAGAATAATGGATGCAACGCTAGTAACTTTCCCGGAATGATCAAATGCTAAGTCGCCAAATTTTAGAAGAATGTTGTCCAGCCGGTTACCTTTTTTATTTTGTGTATGGTCGATGGATTTTACAGGGAAAATTGACATTAAAACCGGAATAAGTATCATGGTATAAAGAAGCGCCAACAATACTCCTATTGATGAGAAAATTCCTAAATCAGAAAATGGAGCTACTTTGGAAGTACTAAAGGATGCCAATCCTGCGGCTGTCGTTAAACTTGTCATCATAATGGGTAACCCCGAGTGTGAAAAGGCCCAAACGATGGCGGCTGTCTTATTATTACCCTGGTAGTGTTTGAAAAACATAGCCATTAAATGAACAGAAGCTCCAACCGCAATGGATAACAGAAATGAGGGTAAAATCATTGTCGGTAATTTGATGCTGACATTAAATAATGACATCAAACCTAAGATGGACACAACACTAAAGATAACTGTCAGAAGAGGCAGAAGTACACCAGATAATCTGCGAAATAAAATAAACAAAAAGGCGGCTATTATAAAAATAGACAATCCTGTAAATCGTTTCATGTCTGTTTGCATTGCCTTCTTTAAAAATTCGGTTACTACTGGTGAACCTGCTATCGAAATTTTAAAATTATCCTGTTGATACTTCTGACTGATTCTTTCGACGCTTGATATAATTTCAGAATTCTCTTGATTGCTTAAAGGTACTAACTCACCACTATCTGTTTCCATCTGGGAATAAGCCTCTGTTTTAATAGCAATAGCTGTAAATTTACCATCTTCTGAAATCATCAGATTTCTATATAATGGATGAGAAAGGACATATTCTTTCAATATGCTGATTTCTGACTCAGTTTCTGGTAGCTCTTCCAATAAATCTTCTACAATCAATTCACCAGTCTCTCCTCTTGTTGAGCGTGCGTTGATAAGGCTATCAATATCTCTAATTAAGGGTACATTTTCTTCCAGTTCATCATGGAGTGCCTTCAGCTTTTTCAGAAATGAGAGGCTAAATATTTGATCTGATTGTATCATTAAAATGATCATTTCATCACGGCCAAACTGATCCCGAAAGGCGTTGTATTCAACTAAAGAGGGGTCAGTTTCATGAAGAAAACTTTCGGTTGAAGTGTCAATTTTAATATGTCTTAATTGTGAACCCAAGCCCCCAACTAAGCCCAGAATTAAGATTAATGCTATCCAGCGAAAGCGAATAACCATCTCTGCAAATTGTTCAAATGCTGTTTCTATCTGTTGCCTGAATTTTGCCATTATTAGAATCTCCACGAGTCAATGATCAAATTTAAACAGATTGTTTATTTACTAAATCAAATATCTTATCCTGAACATTTTGTAGTACTTCAGGTGCTTTAATAGTTGAATCCACAAAACTCAACATCACCGAACCGAAAACACAGATTTGTAAAAAAATGCGATCATTTTCATTTTCGATTCCAAATATAGACCCAAAAAAATTTCGACGATCTATAATGATATCCCGAACTTTTTCTTTTAATCCAGGCATATGTTGAGCTAATAAAATTATCTCAATGAGTAACTTTCCTAGATCTGTTTTAGTCAAAAATTTAATGGGAAGTTTTTTACCATCGCTTTGAGTAATAAATTTTTTAGCATTATCAGCAAACTGAGTCGATTCGTAGTCTAATAGCTGGTAGACCATATTCTCTTTTGAGCCAAAGTAGTGGTGAACCAAACCTTGATTAACGCCAGCTACTTTGGCAACTCTTCGGACTGTTAGTGCTGATTGACCTTCTTCTAAAAGTATTTTCTTGCAAGCTGTGAACAGTTTTTCCTTTGAACTAACTTTATTCATTGGGCATGTACCTTTTATAGGATTTTTTGAATCGATAATTCTACTTTAGTCACTTGACTAATATTAGTCAAGTGACTAATTATTAAAAATAGTAATATCAGATAAGTAGAGATTAAATAGTATAGGAGAAAAAAAATTATCGGGATGCAAATGTTATAAAACTATAGACTCTATTGCTTTATTACTTTATGATCACATTACAAATTTTAACCGAAACTATATATTTATTCGGCTTAAATTCATTTAAAAATAATAGCAAAGGAAACGTATGGCTGAAAGTTCACAATCAGGCGACAGTCATGAAAATGATGGTTTAAGAATAAGAAGAAGAAAAAAACTAGTTGCCAAAGATGGGGAGCCGGTTCGACGGCTTAAGAAAAGACCTCTAAAACAGAGACCCGTTGCACCTAAATCAGTAGATTCTAAACCAGCAAAAGATACCCTGGGATTGATGTCCTCAGCACGTTTTGCTGACCACAATGAAAAAACAGATGAGCGGTTGATCAGAAAACCTGCCCCTGGCCGCAAATTAAAAAGACCACCTGGCGTTGAAGCAAGGAGCATCGGTAAAAAACTTGTTAAAAGAAAAGTCAGAAGAAAATTAACGCCAGAAGAAATAGAAGCGAAAAGGCTAAAAAAAGAAGCTGAAGAGGCAGCAGCCGCAGAAGCAGAAGCAGAAGCAAAATTAACTGATGAAGAACGGGAGCAAAAAGCAATAGAAGCGGAAGTAGTCCGTTTGGAAGAAGAAAAAAAGAAAAAAGAGGAAGAAGAAAGATTGAGATTAGAAGAGCAAGAGAAAATAAGGCTTGAAAAAGAAGCAGAAGAAAAACGCATAGAAGCAGAAAAAGAAAGGCAGGAACAAGAACGAGAACGTATCTTTAAGAAAATAGAACACTACAAGCCTAATTTAACAAATGAAGAAAGAGTGCTTGCGGAAAAAATAGCGAGTGAAATGGTTCAGCGGAATATTAAATGGAATGGCTATATTTCACTACATAGTGGGATCGGTGGAGCAATGTTGAGGGATTAGCCTGTT
>Ga0307989_1000985_pt1 | contig 16410 bp, 14 predicted proteins | sample EllFjometagen185_FD_203164 | JGI IMG/M metagenome (GOLD analysis project Ga0307989, IMG submission 203164) | Marine microbial communities from Ellis Fjord, Antarctic Ocean - #185 | ecosystem: Environmental > Aquatic > Marine > Unclassified | place: Southern Ocean | collected 2014-10-08
ATCTTTTATGAGTATTGACCAGTACATCAATGGTCGAATCAACAATCGTCCGAATGTCTACGATTTCATTATCATTCGTTTTTTTAGTGAAATTTTTATAATTACTGATGGATTGATCAATTTTATTTAAATCTTCGGTAATAAGATCAAATATCTCTTTTGGTCCCTTGGTGGCGATTCGTAGTTTTTTAAGATACAGAAAAATATTGGTCAAGGGGGTCATGATTTCATGACTGAGACTATCCATGGCCGAACCCAAGGCTGCCAAACGATCCTGCAAGATCAAGCGCATTTGAAGTTGTTCATTCTCTTGTTTTAACTTTACTTTTTCAATAGCCTTGGCAATTTCACCTAAATTAAAAGGTTTATTGATGAAGTCCAATACACCGAGCTTAATCGCTGAAACTGTCAACTTAACTGATTCATGAATCGTCACCATAATAATCGGTGTTTCATTTCCTTTTTCCTTTAACGCCTCAATCACCTGAATACCATTCATTTTAGGCATTTCATGATCAAGAAAAATAATATCATAATTTGTTTTTAAAGCAGTATTCAACCCGGCTTCACCATCTTCGGCGAAGTCAATTTCATAACCGGCTTCATATTTTTCGATAATATTTGCCAATAAAGTGCGATTTGACAGGTTATCATCCACAATCAGTATTTTCATCAGAGCTCCCTTAATTAGTAAAAGTGTTAACTAGAGTAGCGGATATACCAGAGATAAGGCAAGTTCTTAACCAAAATCATTGAAATCATAATATGAAGGGGATCAGGTTGTCTGAATAAACTATTTTTCTACTAGATATATCTGACACTTGTCTCACAAACATGCTTATTAGTATCGATTCGTCGCCAACCCGGTGGATGGGTATCTACCTGATATTTATCATTATCAGGACTCATTTGTAAAAATGTAGAGGGTGTCAGGAATATCGTTCTATCATCAACTTGGATCGTTTTTTCCGTATGGTAATGTCCGCAAAATATGAATTTAATGGTGGGCAAACTTTTAATAACGTCCCAAACTTCCTGATGATTTATTAAAGGATATCTTCGATCGATAAACTGACAATTACATAATTGTGGTGGATGATGCATAAATAATATTGGAAAACCGGATAGATTCGAAACTGTATTTTGCAACCAATCAATTTGTTCCTGGTTGACATAACTGTTGGCAGTATCCAAGAAAATAAAAGACTGTCCGTGACTATCCAGAGTATAATCAAGATATGGCCCTTTTATTTCCATCCGGGTTAAAAATATTGATTTTATCAGACTGGGGTCGTCATGATTTCCAGCAATAGGATATACAGGAATATCAATGCGCTTAAGTTGTTCATGAATCCAAAGATAGGCACCTTTTTCTCCAGCTTTTGCGGCTAAATCTCCACCCAGAATGATTAGATCAGGGTTATGGGATTGTATGTCATCCAGAACATCATTAAAATTTTTTCTAACATCGATGTCCTGTAGTCGGCTGCCATCTTCCGTAATATGCATATCTGTAAAATGGGCAATTCTCATTTTGTCTCTGTTTAGATCGTATTTTTATAAATAGTGCATCAAATGAATGTTTATCTAGCATGAATAACAGGTTTAGTATATCTAACAATTAATAAAACCCGATGATCAACGGGGAACTATCATTGAATTTGACTCTTGCTTAGATCATCCCTATCAGGCAATCTTAAACGACTATCAATTATCTTCAAACCAAATCACCCAGATTATTTGAAATGACAAAAAAAGGCTTTCAATATCGTTTGCTGGCAAATGAAATCAAAGCAAAAATTCAAAGCGGAACTTATCGCTCTGGTGAAAAACTACCCTCCATCAGAACCCTGCATAAACAATTAAATTTAAGTATATCTACTATTTATAAAGCCTTTATTGAGCTGGAAACCACAGGGTTAATCGAAGCGGTTCCTAAATCAGGATATTATGTCCGGAACTGGTCAATGTCGGATATTGAGCCACCCAAAACCCAATTTCAACCCCAATCACCCCAAAAAGTAGTCTCTTCATTTATCGGCAATGAGGTCCATTTAGCCAGGGAGAATCCCAATTACCTGCCCCTCGGAACGGCGGCGGTATCACCGGACTTGCTCCCCTATAAGATTTTTTCGAAAATTCTGAATAATATTAGCCAACAGGGAATAAAATCAATTCTCTCTTATAATCTTCCCCAGGGTAATCCTGAATTAAGACGGCAAATCGCCTTAAAAACAATAGGGTTGATCGATCAAGTCACTGCTGAGGATATCGTCGTCACTAATGGTTGCACTGAAGCACTAGCATTAAGCTTAAAAGCGATCCTGAAACCAGAGGACACCATCGCTATTGAATCTCCAACTTTTTATGGGATATTACCGGTCTTGGAAGAATTAAAAGTATATGCCGTAGAAATTCCCACCGATCCGGTTAGTGGGATCAATATCGAGCATTTGGAGAAGGCGATTAAAGAAAACAATATCAAAGCTTGTTTTTTAACACCAAACTTTCATAATCCTTTAGGGGCACTGATGCCTGAGGAGAAAAAGGAAAAGCTGGTAAAACTGTTAAATCAGTTCAATATCCCAATTATTGAAGATGATATCTACTCTGAATTGTATTTTGGTAAAAACCATCCTAAACCATTCAAAGCCTATGATCAAAAAGACCTGGTAATTACCTGCTCCTCTTTTTCGAAAACCCTGGCTGCGGGTCTAAGAATCGGATGGGTGATTCCCGGGAAACACTATAAAAATAAAATTCTCAGTCTCAAAACAGAGCACTCCATCGGCACATCCTCACTGGATCAGTATATATTAGCTGAATTTCTAAAATCCGGTGGTTATGAAAGACATCTTAGAGTCTTAAGAAATATCACTCAAAAACAGGTCCTGGATTATATCGACGCCGTTAAAAACTTTTTCCCGAAACATACAAAATTGGCAATACCCAAAGGGGGATTTTTACTTTGGATTCAACTCCCTCATCAAGTTGATAGTTTAGCTGTCTATCAACAGGCATTGGAGAAACAGATTTGTATTTTACCAGGGTCAATTTGTTCCCCGTCTAATCAATTCAATGATTACATTCGATTGTCCTGTGGTTACCCTTTTACTAAAGAAGTTAAAAAAGGTATACAGATCATGGGGGGAATTATAGAGAAATTGCAGAACTTTTAACATCCCTGGCCTGAGCCAGAGATTTAATTGAGTTTAAACGATGCTGTTTTTAACCATATCTTCTAAAGTATCACGCTTTCGAATCAGCCGATGGGTGCCATCATCCATGATTAATACCTCTGCCGGACGCTCTCTTAAATTGTAAATAGAACTCATTGAATAACAATAAGCACCGGCATCTAAAACAGCAATCAAATCGTGTTGTTCTACTTTTGGTAACTCACGATCCTTTGCGATATAGTCACCGGTTTCACAGATGTTACCCACAACCTGAACGATTTCTTTTTCTTGTTGGGTCGGTGGATTCTGGTGATAAACCTCTACTTCATGATAGGCATCATACATCACCGGTCTGGGCATTCTGTTAAACCCTAAATCCGTCCCGATATATTTTTTATCGTATAGGGTTTTTATTGAGTTAACGGTTCCTAATATGACACCACATTCTGCCATCACAAACCGCCCCGGTTCTATAACAATGGTACCATTCCAACCCGTTTTCTTGGTCCATTTTTCAATAAGCGCATCAAAGGCTTTTCCTGTTTTTTGTAAATCTAGTCTTGGTTGTTCAGCATGTTTTTGATAAGGAATTCCAAATCCACCACCAAAATCCAAGAATTGGATAGACTCAAATTGTTCTGAAATCTCCATTAATACTCCTGCCGCTTCCAGGTAAGCGTCGTGATCCAAAAAAAGTGAGCCAATATGGAGATTAATGCCTTCAAGGGTTAAATTATATTTTTTCAGTAAGGCTTTCACATCATCGATTTCAGCCCTAGAAATACCAAATTTTGTATTTCGACCGGCAGTAATTACTTTTTCATGATGCCCGGCCCCAACACCCGGATTAAAACGAACCGATACTTTAGTACCAGGATTCACCTGGCCCCATAAATCCAGTTGCATGATGGAATCAACACTGGTTACAATCCCTCGTTCACCAGCATATCGCATATCATCCGCTGATACATTATTAGAAACACTGTAAATCCGATCCAAAGAATACCCCGCCAGGGTGCAGGCATATATTTCACCAGGAGACATGGCATCCACAGAAAGGTCTTCATCCCGAATGATTTTTAATAATTCAAGGTTATTATTGGTTTTTACAGAATAATGAATATCAAAGTTCGGATATTTTAACAGATTTTTCAAATCACGACATCGCTGTCTCAAAACTTTTTCGCTATAGACATAAACCGGTGTTCCATAAGTTTTAACCAGTTCAAAAGGGTCAATATTTTCGAAAAAATTGTTACTTTCAAGATAATTATCCATAAGGCACCTAATTGATAAAATTCATTTTTGGTTGGGGCGTAAAACTTAATTTAGTAGTACTCTTTAGTACTACTAATAATTTATAATTAAATTGTCAATCATTTTGCTTGGTTAATTTAGGCTCAGGCCACCAGCTAAACTGTAAACTTTTTAGGGTCACACCGCCGGATTATATTGGGATTAAACGGCTTGTTTTCGTTTCTTACCCAGCCTCTCAGCTTTCGCCATGAAGTTGATATAAAACTTCATGGCGATCGATATCATTCTCTTTGACACCATGTTGTTATTAGGGAGTTATCAAGAAATTCATCCAAACACTTATTTAGGTGGTTGAATGATTACGGTTAGAGGAATTTTACTTCCTTCTGTGCCGTCTGTTCTTTTAACAGCAACATAAAAAATGATGTTCTTCATACCACCTTTAACCCTGACATTGGCTTTATATTTTAAGCCCTGGCCAGCTTTTTTAAACTTACCATTACTCTTTTTCGTATACCAGATCACGGTCCCTTTGGACTTGGTAATTCCTTTCGCCTGAAGTGTTACTTTTCGGCTTTTACTGCTATAACCCTTTACACCTTTAATGGGTGCTGGTGGAACGATAATCAACCCGGCATTTGGATCCAGCTTGGCGTTTGGATTATAGTGCGCAATATAATTACTTTCAATGGTTCCCTGACTTAGGGAATTTTTATCGACGCCTGCGTATTTAAAGAATCCACCAAACCAGTATCCATCTTTATTAACAGTATGATGAACGTTCATTGAAAGCACATGCCCCGAATGTCCTTTGTAGAGTCCGCCAGCCAGTGAAGATAACCTTTGGGTTTGGGTATCCAATATGGCAACGTTATTTAACTGATTGTAATCTTCGCTATACAAAAAACCGCCGGACAATAACAAACGCCGATCATCCAACCAGGTCATGTCAAAAACATCCCGGGAAATACCACCACTGGTTGTACATGGCACCCATTCATCTTTTTGCTGATCATATTTGACAATTCCATAATGCTCGATTCGTTTTGTAACATCGGGATTATCATCTAGTATTCCAAGGGAACCACCAGCAAATAAATTACCGGCTTTATCCATGGTCATGACCCGGACACGTGGGAACAGATCGGTCAGGAATGTTGGATAGCCGTATACCGGTTGAGCTGGCAGACCTGGATAACCATCCGGAAAAATCTTTTTATCATGCATGCCGATTTTTCGAAATACACCTTTACCAATCGGCTGCCAGTCTTTCTTTTGATAACTCCACTTGGCGACATTGTAAGCCAGGTTTTTATGGTTTGAATCAGCTCCCCAGGTTCCAAAAGTTCCACCAATGTATAAATCCGAAGGTGTTTTGGTTTCATCGATAAACATGGTGTAAATGCCTTTGATGGGCTTGCTGGGAATCTGCGCAATCAACATCATGCCCATCGCATGGTAATTCCCTTTTTTATCAACCCGAATGACGGATGAAGGAACTGTACCACCCTTATTTCCTTTTTTATATCGTAAACCGGTTGAGCCTATCATATACATATCGCCGGTTTTGCTGTCCCATTTAACATCATTAATGGCCGGATTTCCCTGGACGATTGCATTCCCGATGACGGGCTTGCCTTCATATTTCCCAGTTATTTTTGACCACTTTTTACTTTTAGGGTCCCAGGTTGCGATACCTTTATAGGCGTTATTCGCACCCCAAACATACAGTTTATTATTATGCCAGTTCAATCCTTCCGGTGGAGAGTTCCAGCCGGTATCTTTGGTCTTTTTTTTGAACCCCAGTGGTGCGTATCCTTTTTTAGGATCATAGGTCCAGACAAACCAACGCTCGTTCTTCATGACTTCCCAACTACCAGCAATATATAATATACCCTTATGCCATTTAAGACCTTTCACATCCGGCTGCCCAACACCATCATCCATACCGGTTGTCGCCGATTGTTTGGTTTTCCCCCCTGACATTCGAGGCGGATGCTTAAAAACGCGCGACCAATGTTCCATTCCTTCTTTGATCATTGGTGCATCTATGCCAGGTTCAGAAATGGTAAAAGGTTTATCGGCTCCTTTCGGTAGGGGTGCTTTTCCTTTACTGAAATCAATTTTACTATTCCACCGAGCCAGGAAGTAGCTTTCTTTCTTTTTATTTTTTTTCTGACCAATCTGGCGAAATGTTCCATAAAAGAAAACATCATTACCATGAGCCATAACCTTGACAACCGGCATACTGTAACCACCTAATCCATCGCCTAGCTGTTCCCATTTTTTCGTTTTAGGATCATAGGAGATTGCCATATGCGCTTTCTCACCATTTTTAAATCCGTCAAAAAACTTGTTACCGCTTTTTAGTCCTCCAAAGGCACCTGCAATGTATATTTTACCGTCAGCTGCTTTGGTAATCGCATATGCTTCTCGTCCAAGCCCGCCTTTTCCGGTTGGATCAATCCACATCTGCTGGGCATGATCCCATTTGGCAATCCCACGTAATGGTTTTCCGTCACTGGTTTTTCCCTCACTAAAAGCACCTACAACCCAGATATCTTTACCATCGATCAGAAAATCAAAGATATTGACACTATCAAAGAAAGCAAAGTCGGCTGCTCTTTGCAATGGGCCTTCTTTCCCAAGCTTTTTATTTGATTTCTTAGGAAAAGTAATCCAGCCGATATCCTCTTTCCAGGCAGCGAAACCGACTGAATATCTGGAGGTACCATTCGACTCTCTGGGTTCAATTCCATTACCGTCGGTATGGGTGAAACGACCTGCCATATAAATGGTGGAAGGTTTGGTGGACGTGTCGACCTTGATTTTTCTCAGGCCTCTACCACCTCTTACACCAGGCACCATAATTTTCCACTGTTTGGAATCAAAATCATAGCGCTGAACACCAAAAGCAAATTGTTCCATTTTTTCCATACGGAAACCTTTAAAACTGCCACCCACCCATAGGTCATTGGCTTGCGGATCATATGCTAAGGTTTGAATATTACCGGGACTGTTATGCTGAACCGAAGATACCAGTGGTTGCCATCGGTTGGCAGTCGGTTCTTTAGGATTGTAGACGGCTAACCCCTTAACCCGGTGATAGGTATGCCCATTCAGGTTTCCGATATTTTTAAATTCTCCTCCGATCACCAAGCGACCATCCGGTAGGAAAAGAAAGTCATTTATAATTCCATGGGGGCCAGGCCCGCCCTGGGCAGTATGTCTCCAGGAGATAGCTTCATAACCTAATGTCGGATGCCAGGTCCAAAGATACCAAATATAGTTTGATTTTTTCCTACCGGGATCATTTGGATTTAGCGAGTTCTCCCAACGACCTGCCATATACAGTTTACCCCGGTGCCATTTAGCTATGTTGATGGTTGGTGCCCCTGTTCCGTCACTCATACCAGTTTTACCAGTCATTTTGGTGGTGGATTGCGGTTTAGGAAACTGCATTGACCAATGCTTGTTGTCTGCTGCCAATAGGCTAAAACACATGCCTGAAACAAAAAAATAAATACTCAACCATACAACATGTTTTCGAATAAATTCCATAAAACCTTCCTCTTGTTTGACGTTATTTAATACCAACAAATATTATAGCAAAATAAAACAGATTGACCCCATATTCCCAATAAACAGTAATCAATTGTAATATTAATTACGGGTGACGTATTTAAAGCTGCTTATGAGCTTATTGAAAAATCAAAAAAAAGGGAAGCTACTAATGCATAGTGCCTCCCTTTAAATTAGATTCATAATTAAAAGCGTTTTAACACCTTTATTTCAGATTCACGATGGGCAGGTAATTGCCCATTTCATTGGCGTCATTTCCTCGATTTTTAACGTCACCGAGACCTAGCCCACCGTATATATTAAACCCCCAATATTTCACACGCCCCGTGTTGAGAATCACACAACTAGCCATTGCCCTGGAAGAGCCGGAACGTAGGTTTTTAACTGATAAATTGGATCCCAGATCCACAAACGGCAGGTTGTTGCCCATTGTACTGACTGTTTTACCCAGGTCACCGTTATTTCCTGAACCAAGTGCGCCTGAATTACCTTCGCCCCAGCATTTCAAGCGATTATCGGTAAACTGGGCACAAACATGACTGGCGCCGGCAAAAACATCCTGCACTGTTAATCCGTCACCGAGTGAAATAGGGGGCAAGCGCATCACCGATATTACTACTTTCGCCTTGCCCTAAATTGCCATAATTCCCGGATCCCCAACATTTCAATGAGTCGTCATCGAGAATTGTGCAATAGAAAGAGGATTCTCCACTAATGGACGTGGCTGAACGTCCTGTTCCAAGATCAAACGGAGTAAGCGCTGCCATATCGCCTACATTTCCACCACGACTGACCGTGTCTCCCTGCCCAAGCTGGCACCGTAGTTCAGCTCTCCTTCCGGGATAAATGACACAGTCTCTCCGTTAAACGAGACATTACCCGCAACAGGATTATTTCCATTGACTAAAGTGAAAGATGATTTAGACAGTGTAGCAGGATCAATGGTATTATTCAAATAAACTGATAATAATAGATAAAAAAATAAAGAATATTAACGGGCCATTATTTTTTCTGATTATGTACTATTTACATCCCCATGATTTCGCTCAGCGCACGACTCACAAATATTTCCAACTTTAGCTTTTTGGTGGTATTATAAGCAGTTCATTGATAGATTCATATCAGGCAAGTTGCCCACCCTTATTTTATTGCGATTTGTGCAAGTCTGCACTGATTAATGTGCTATACTAGGCTCTATATAAAAAAATTTCAATGGATTAATACTGAGTCGACCATCTGGTAAAGCCTTTGAACTCTGGGAGAGCTATCGGAATTGAAAGTAATTTTATTTTTCACCTTACTATTATGACACCCTTCTTAGATGCTAAAAAATTCGGTTTGAATAGCCGTACTCAACTGCTTCAAATTTCAGACAATGAAGTTGCCATTTTTGTAGATCGAAAAAGCCGGTTTATCATGAAAGATGGAGATGGTTTTTTAAAAAAAACTAAAATTATCCAACAACAATTTCCTAAACTCACTGTGTCGCTAAAAATCCATTCAGCTATTTGCAGTAAGACCTTAAGCTGTTTAAAAGCGCAGAAAATCAAAATTTATCAGCAATAGTTCTGTAAACCTGTGCCCTTATTTATTATAGCGACCACCTTTCTAATAGCCCCACAAAATTAAGGGACACCTAACCCAAAAAGTATATGTCCCTCAATTTGGCATTCCAATTAAAATACCTCCTGCCAAGACCATGATGTTTGCTATAAACTAACTACAACCACCACAGGAACTACAAGAGCTACAGGAACTGCAACCTCCGGAATCTCCACCAGAATCATCTCCGCCGCCGAACCAACTGGACTCTGTTTCACCACCACTATCACCGGAATAAGAATCATTAGATGCCAAATCAGCTTCCTGAATCTCATCCTGGAAATCATTGTCACCATGATATTCAACATCACCTTCTGTTGGTGGTTCAAAATCAGCTTCATCATTTAGAGTATTTGAGTCACCGGCATTAAATCCCTCCTCGCCGACAGACATTACTTCCTGTCCGGATTCGTCCACCACATTAGTATTATTGACATATATATTATGGTGATGGGTCATGGAAGACCACATATAGGAGTACATTAGAAAATCACCAAATCCATAATACCCATAAAACATCGGATCTGCATTTCGATTATTTTGAATATCGCCTTTATTTTGTATTTTCTGCTTAGGACGAATCAACTGCTTAGAAATCTTTTTCCTGGTATCATCGGTTTTGGTAAACCGTTTAACTGCCAGTTCCAGATCATCAACAAATTGATTAAACTGATGTTCTTTTTGTTGCAGAAAACCATCATATTTCGTTTGATTGCTAAACACACCACCCATTCTATTTTCCAACTGTCCACGGTCTTCGCCCGGCTTCAACTTAAATTCAGACAAAATCCCATTCACTTTAACTTTAATGGGATACTCACCCACTGGATGTTTCCTGGCGATTGTGATTTCAATCAGATATTTAATTTGGTCAGCTTCATGTTCCAGAACCAGATAAACAGCTTCAAAGGACTGAGATTCAAAGGAATCGATTTTGACTTCCATATGCAGCATGGCCTGTTCCAGATCATCTTCTTCTCCTTTTTCATCTAAATAGAAATCATAATCATTAACGGCCAATCGAATGACATTATTAATTTTAATACTTCTCAGGCTTATATTTAATTGTTGAAGAATAACCACAGCCGTAAATGTTTCCGTTTCCTGCTTCTCAGTCGCTAGCCCCAACGATATAAAGTCCAGTAATTTCCCGAATACTTTAGTGGGTTTTACTTTTTCTATTCGTGTTATTTGAGACGGATCAACGTCTAATTGACTTGAAAAATACATAAGATCTCCTAGTTATTTTGATTGTAAAAGTCGATAAAATGAATCCCCTGCTTTTCCTTTTCATTGAGTATTTTTTTAATCATTTCACACTCATGAGCTTTACCTGAAAAATCACCTGATCTAATCCGATCCGTGGGGCATCCACTATTACAAATCATTTCATATTCGCATAAACAACATTCTGCATGTATCAGATCGTTAACAAATAGCTGCTTTCTTTTGGCAACAATTTCAGTAATAGTTTCCTGCATCCAATTCGCAAACACACTCTCCTGATTAAAGTTCTTATTACACGAATAGCAATTTCCATCAATATCAAATTCATACCACTCACATTCATTTCCGGCCTGTAAGCAGTATCCTGGTGTCAGTATTTGTAACAGGCTTTGCAGATCATTTTCAATTAGAAAATCGGTAAAAGCCGGGATATATTCCAAACTAAACATTTTGGGGGCAGATGCCAACTTTATCTTAATTTTATATGGATTCCCCGTCTGGGTTTTTTTTAACAATTGCTCTTTCATCCATCGTTTGAAGCCTTCCAAATGGTCTATTACCGTATCAGTCACTACCGACAGTACTGAAACAGGAAACCCCATATCTAAAGCCTGGAGGTAATTCTGTTCCACCAGATCGAAACTATTGTCCCTAAATTGATCATGAATCACTTTTGGCGGATCAATGGAAAATCCTAATTTAAGGTCTGATAAGCGGGAGAGCTGGTTTTTTAATTCAGCTAGATACTTTTCTGTAAACCGGGTGCCATTGGATTGAATGGCAATAGAGCGGTTGGAGCACTGTTGACGGGACCAGTGGGATTTCAGGCAAGCAGATATTTTTACCAAGGTATCCGGGGTCATTAAAGCCGGTTCAGAACCATGAAGACAGAAGGCCCCAATTTGAAAGCCATCGGCTTCTATTTTTGAAATCAATAATTCCAAGCGCTTTAATATCGTTATTGAATCCGGTTTTGCAACGTTCTTATAAATTTTAGGAACATAACAGTATCTGCAGTTTAAATTACAGGATTTAAACGGGGCAAAATACATATTAATAATTTTTTTCATTCGCAACTTAATTTGAATATAGAATTGATATCAAAGCTGGACACTTTTTAAAGCCTTTGCCAGAATATTTTATTATCAACTTTTAAGAATTAAAGATATATGAAAAATGCCATTGATCCTTGCCCTTTATGTAGCAGTGAAGCATCCCTTTTATTTTCTAAAGACCGCTTTCGGGAATATTATCATTGTCAGGAATGTGATTTGATATTTGTTCCGTCAAAGTACCATCTTTCCCCTGAACAGGAAAAAGAACGTTACGATCTCCATGAAAACGACCCTAATGATCCTGGATACCGAAAGTTTTTATCTACCTTAGTTGATCCAATGGCTGAGATTGTGCCCAAAGGTAGCAAGGGATTAGATTTCGGATCCGGTCCGGAACCGGTGATGGCCAATATGCTGAAGGATTTGGGATATGAAATGGCGCTTTTTGATAAGTATTATGCCGATGATAAAAAAGTATTCACCCAACAATATGATTTTATCACCTGTTGCGAAACCATTGAACATTTTGCTAATCCTAAAAAAGAACTGGAATTAATGGTGAGTCTTTTAAAACCAGGGGGCTGGTTGGGAATCAAAACCAATTTATTTGATTTTAAGCCCCATTCCTTTGATAACTGGCATTATAAACGGGATTTGACGCATATTTGTTTTTTTAGTGAAAAATCATTTAGTTGGATCAGTCAAAAAGTGGATGGTTCCATCTCAAAAATGTCTCGAACCGTTTTTATGTTTCAAAAACCATCAATAGGCAAGACATAAATAGAAATAAGTGTTTACGCATCCAATGGCTGTATTTTCTACCCACTGTACACCTGTTTGATCTGCAACTCCATATATTCCATTATTAGAAGTTGGATCTGTAAATCCAACACAAGTATTAAAAGCATCGCCACCATTTCGGCCGCCAGACCACCATCGATCACTGCTGCTGTCTAAAACATCCAGGTTTGCCAATGTATCGCTGATTGTTCCATCCATCAAATCATCCCAATTATTCGCTACAATTTTACCTGTTTTGCTTTTAATAGGCACATGCCCCGGAAAATCGTTATTCATCGGTAAACTACCAATTGTATCACTGGCACCATCAATAGAGATAAACCCAATAAACTCCTTTTTTTCACCCGGTTTATTAGCTGATATCAAACAAAGGTTATCGACACCGACTCTCCCCCCTAAATCACCATCTGTCATTGCTGTATTTCCCCGATACAAAATGACTTCATTAATTTCACCTTTCCCATTAGCTGGCAGCAATGAAATCCCATCATTATCACTCTCCTTACAAGCAATAGAAACCAATAGGCTAAGAATAAGGAGCAAAAATGCTAATTGTTTCATAATTTCCTCCCTAATCAATACAAGAAATAAAGGTTCAATTCGACGAAATCGTTGGTAAAATCCTCTCCAACGACTGTTTTTATCGTCTGAGCGACATATCCTAATGAGAAGCCGTAAGTTTCAGACATTCCATAGTGTAGGTCCCCAAAAAAATGCATTTCTTTAGCATAAGCCAAACCATCCTCTATTTTACGGGAATCCTCAACAAATTCACGATTGATAGTTAATTTAGTAATACCAGAACCAGCGCCCAAACTCATATTCAATCCAACATTATCGAATGGATCCCCAAAATAAATAGCAATAAAAGCTGTTTGGGTATCAAATTCAATTTCACCTTTTTCTGTAAGTATAACAGTCTCTTTTGGATCTTCAAACTTATATAAACCGTCTTTTTCAGCAGTATAATGTTGTATTTTATAACCAAATTCCAGATATTTAACAACAACAGACAATTTATATTCATATCCTTCCTGCCCCTCATAATCTTTAAAAATTAAACCCGGATCATCTTTATTAATGACTATTTCTTCATCGATATTTGGGGCGTTGATCAACCCCCCGGATATCTTAAAAGTATAGTCGCTTTGAGCAAATATAGAAAAAGGTAATATCAATCCTATCATCAGCAATACTATTTTTCTGTTCATATAACCTCCTTTTTTACCACAATGTTTGATTTATCCACTAGCTACTATCTCTTTATCGGATTTTGCCTATTTTCTTGAGAAGATTTTAATTACTGCAATTTTTATTCTATTATTAAAACTAAGTCATATTTAAAACAACAGTTAATCAGTGAAATAACTTAACGAATATTGCCTATTTTTCTCAGTTCAATTCCAGGCTTTTAATATAGGATAATATCTTCCTTCCTGAAATTTCAACACCTATTACGGACTTACTATTTTTTAATGATCAATCTGATTTTGATTCAAAATCATTTTAAGTCTTAATCATTCCTTTTTAGTGTAATCATAATGTAAAGGATTTTATCCGTAACGCCATAAGGCAAAATACTGCTGTTTAGCAAGAAATTTTAAAAATTTGTTCCCTTCATGCTAGCGTTTTTTCTCTTTGTCTTCAATTCATCAGGTAAAGAGAGTAATCGCCACTTCTTTCATGCCAATTAAAACAATTTATCTTGGAATTCCGTGCCAATTGGAATGCAAGCGATCATGTCAACGAACATACAACATATTCGAAAAAATTCCTGCCAATTAGGCTGCAACCATTCGTGTCAACTGGCATGCAACGTAACAGCAGATCCTTTTTTAGAATTCAAAATCCGGAACTGAATCGCCGTTTCGTCTGCCGAAATACCCATCACACCGCCCAAAGCGTCAATTTCTTTGACAAAATACCCTTTGGCCAACCCACTAATGGCAGGCTTACAGGACATGGCGCCAATATTATCCACCGTCATGGTGATCAGGAGTGTTTTTTGATTAAGTTTTGCTGCCGCCAAAGCTGCTTTTGTTCCTGCATGCCCGGCACCAACGACGATTATATCCCAGTTTTGATTCATGGTAAGATGGTATTAATGGATTCTAAGAGAAGGACTTAAAGGAAAATTTAATATTATTCCCAATAATTTCGATTCATCCAGTTGGTTGGTACTTTGACTGATTTCGATCAAACAATTTGATCTCAAACTGAAACGTAAACAATTGAAATTATAATATAACTATATACAAAGGCTGATCATTATTACATCGAAAAAAAAATATTTTTATAAACCCCCGCTATGACTTATTTATAAGACCGATCAACATTCCTTGCAAAAAAAAAGATTGAAATGACTTGTTGAATCTGTTAATAAAAAGCAAAAAACCATTCTATCTAATTAAACTTTAAGAAGAGCCTACTATGACCCCTACCCATAATAAAGCTCATCTGTATATGTTGGATGTTCTTAATATAATGATTTTAATATGTATTGGTTTTGTTGAAAATAGTTACGCAACCGTTAACTATGATGGATCCGTCAGTTACACTATACCCATTAAATTGCCGCCAGGAATTAAGGGTGTACAACCGAATCTATCTTTGGATTACAATTCTGAAAAACCCAATGCAAAACTGGGCATAGGATGGTCACTTTCCGGCTTACCTGAAATCTCTCGGATCAATTTTGAAAATCCCATTCAATATTCTAGTGATAGTGAAGATACTTATTCCGACCCTGATGGTAGATTAGTCAAAATTGCTGAAAATGATTATCGGGGGATAAATAGCCCTTTTAATCAATATACACCAGATTATAATGGCGGCACCACTCTCCCTGCTCCTGAATTAAAATAGATCAATTAGGATTCGGAGTGAAATGGGATGGATGAGATATTTAATTGGTTCATGACTCTTTTCATGAGATAAACTTATGGCCAGGATTAATAGTCAAATACGGGTTTCTCTTGTCAAAAAACGTTTTTCCTTAATGAGGAATTTTGTAGGAAAGATGTATAAATGTACAAACAATAGTCAATTAATTGAGCAGATGTATCTGTTTCTTGCACAGGATGATCAGATTGTCTCATCAACTTTGTTTAAAAATGGAAAAATTGTTCCTTGTTCAATCAACAGTTCTATTGAAAACAAAGTAAAGATGAAAAAACTAAACTGTGCTGTTAGAAGGAAAGCGACATTTCAGTATGAAAAAAACACTTTTTTTCAACAATTGGATGGATTTGAAAATTACGCGATTATTCTTACTGCAAAAGATACTTTTAACGAAGTTGATATTGAGTTTTACAACAGTTTTCTGATACAAATACGGATTTTTAAAGAAAATATATCCGAATTCATTAATAACGCCACAATATTATCCGAATTGAGTGTGATATCTGTGGGTAGAAGCTCAATTGCTTATATAAAAGCAGATAAAGGCTATAGCCTGATATTTTATAGGATTACCGGTATCCCTAAAATTTTAACACTTTCATTAAGTACCATAAAATTATATTTCAGCGATACGTTAATACAAGTTCATCGAACTTATCTAGTGAACCAGCAATTGATAAAAAAAGTGAAGTTAATATCAAAAAATAAATACAAAATTTCAATAAATAATTATTCTATACCGGTTGGACTCAGCTATCTCGCAAATATTAAAAGAAATTTTCCTGGTTGGTTTATTAAGTAGCAAT
>Ga0307989_1000986_pt1 | contig 16409 bp, 3 predicted proteins | sample EllFjometagen185_FD_203164 | JGI IMG/M metagenome (GOLD analysis project Ga0307989, IMG submission 203164) | Marine microbial communities from Ellis Fjord, Antarctic Ocean - #185 | ecosystem: Environmental > Aquatic > Marine > Unclassified | place: Southern Ocean | collected 2014-10-08
ATAGTCTGTTATTTGGGGATGAATTTGACCTGGGTGGCGATGATTTTTCTTTTGACTTTGATGAAGGTGGGGAGACTGACACCACTGTAGCTGAAGAGGATGATTTCTTTGGCGGGTTTGATGAAGAAGAGAATGAAGAAGCTGTAACAGACACATCTGTAATTGATGAATGGGGGCTGGATACAGAAACAGACTATGAAAGTCTGATCACCCGTACAACTGACGGTGATATATTAGATGAGGTACCGGACCATCCACTTGAACTCGGTAAATATGTCAAGGGTACTATTCTCGAAGGAACTGGGTTCACTCTTTCACTATATTCACCACAAGTTGTACCAAAAGAATTAAATACCTGGTTCTCCTTTATGGATATATCACTCACGACTGAACTGCCCTGGCACTTCACTTTTGACCCTATTGAAGTATCCTTTTCTGTTGATATTTCGAGTTTTAAATTTGTGAATTCATTTCCTGTTGGGGGTGAGTTCAAAGGCATCTCAGTTATGCCGCTTGCTCGCGTTGAAATATATGGTGCTGAGCTTGAAATGGGTCTCGGTATGTATACACCTACATTTGGAGCCATGGCTGGGATTGGTTATTCCTACCAATTCCATTCGTTGTTCTTCTCAGCTGGATATCGTTGGAATTGGGCATACAATATTGATCCCATTGGCTCAGGGTGGTGGGTTGAGCCTAAATTGACTGCTGGAGTAAAATTGTGGTAATTAAATAACAAATGTTAAGTAGGCCATTACCCGCTCGTATAATAAAAAGCCAATTTGGCTTTTTAATCATGCACTTAATAGTGATGTTGGCCTTGATCCAGTATGCGGAAGCAATGGAATCAAGTCTTGATCTACAGAACCTTTCTTTAGAGCCCGATAGCACCGTAAATATAGATGAAGAGTTTACTGATTCTAGAGACTCAGACATAGACTATGATGCTCTTGCTCGAGAATTATATGGCACTGAGAATGGTAAAGAGCCAGATCAGATTTCACGTGAAATTGCACCTGCAACAGAAAAGCCAGCTCGAGCCAATGGAAAAGCTCCGGGTCTATTTTTTAATAGTGGCTTGAATGGATCACATCTTAGCTTGAATATATCCTCACCTTTTGCAGTGAGTGCCCAACTATCTTCCTGGCATTCCTATGTTGATGCGGGAATAACTTTCATGTTACCCTACGAAGTTTATGTCGAAAGCATTCCACTTTATATCTTAATTGAGATATCAAATTTTAGCTTTGAGAATTCATACCCTGAAGGGGGTGATTTCTCAGGGCTTTCCTACGTGGCACAGGCGTCTTCTATTGGGGAGAATGCGGGTGCGACACTTGGTTTTGGCTTTTGGAATAAGAGCTTGGGTAGCATGGTTGAATTAAACTACCGGCTTCGACCTACTCGGAATACTTTTTTTCGACTCGGTACACGGGGTGTATTAATCACAAATGTTGAGCCACTGGGCAATACCTGGTGGCTTGAATTGAGAGTATCCATGGGATTAGAACTATGAATTCACACAGAAAACACATAAAAATGTCACATCAGTTCCGTACCAGAAAATATGGACTCAAAATTGGGCTCCTGAATCGGTCAATTATAATATTCCTGATATTATCACTACCGACTCTGGCAGCGAACACATTTGAAACAACAGGTGGAACTGTTGCCGAGGGATATTGGAACTCTACGAATACTGGTGCAACTGCTACATTTGATGTTCCCAATGATGCTACAATTAGGAATGCTACCATCCAAGTGAGTGTTAACGGAGGGGATTATGATGTTGTCGGCTCCGCCTTTAGTATAGCTGCCGTAAACGTAGAAGATTCAAGAGGGATTGCGAACAACGATATAGAAGGAATTACCGGTTTTGCAGAAGGAGCAATATTGACTTTTAAAGTTGTTTATCTTCTCTCAAACTTTACCGCATCTGGACATGAGTCTTCACTTCTTCCAGCGAACGTCACTGTTTACAATGAAATCCCAGATACAGGAACCACTGGAAGTGTAACAACCGTTGGAGGGACAGTCTCTTCTGGGTACTGGAATCCAACGAATACCAGTGCAACAATAACTACTCCAATTCCCAATGATGATGCTTTACAATCTGGCATACTCCAAATTCAAGCATATGGATCTGGGGCTGGTACATGGGTTGATGTTGGGTCCAGTTCGACGATAGCACAGATTAACACAACAAAGAATATTTCAATTCCAAGTGCGGATATTACTGGATTAGGAGGATACGAAGATGGTAATAGTATCTTTTTCCGTGCTGTATTGACAGATATCGCGATTAATCCAGATGTGGAGTATAATCAGAGTGGGACAACTCTGACCGTCGACACCACATCACCTGCCACTGTTAATACAGGCAATGTTACAACAACAGGATCTAACATCGTTGCTGACTATTGGAATAGCAATAATAATGATGTGCTTGTCGTTGTTCCTGTCCCAGCTGGGGATGCTACGCTGGTAGATGGGTATATCACAATTGAAGCGAGAATCAATGCCGGTCTTTATACGGCCATCGGTGATAATTTAACCATTGCAAGTGCCGGGAATAAAACGGTTACCATCACACGTGCCCAATTTGATAATCTACCCTATGGTACCAGCGATGTGATTACCTTTCGGGCAGTTATTACCGATAGGGCTGGTAATTCAACAGATGGAAATGATAGCGGTACCACCCTAACTATCAATGAAGAACAACCAACTATCTCCTCCATATCATCTGCCACCGGCGATGGTGCCATAAAAGGTGTTGGTGAAGATATAGTGATTGACGTGTCTCTTTCAAAGAATGTCACCTTGTCAGGTGGCAGTATTCTGGTCACTCTTGAAACGGGGTCAACGGATCGAACGGTCTCATATTCTGCTGCGCTAGCAGATGCAAGCTCATTTCAAGTGACCTATACGGTACAAAGTGGGGATGAGAGTAGTGACTTGAACATCAAAAGTGTAGCCTTGAGTGGCGGCTCATTGGTAGATGATTTTGGGAATGATGCTAATCTTTCCAACCCCATCAGCAATCTAGCAAATAATAATGCTTTTGTCGTCGACGCAATTGGTCCATCAATTGACCAAATTACTGCCACTGAAGCCAACGGGTATTTTGGTGTTGATGATGAAATTACGCTTGAAATACACTTCTCGGAAAATGTATCTATGGCAACTGGAACACTCGAAATTGAGCTTGAAACTGGATCTGGAACTGATCGAGTGGTTTCTGTTTTGGCGAATGCAATCAATAACACAGCCATTGTCTATGCGACGTACAGCGTGGAAGCGGGCGAGACGAGCAGTGATTTGAATATTAATTCTGTAACTGAAGTTGGCGGCATTTTAGTGGATCAAGTAAGCACAGGAGCTGACTTATCTCTACCTGGTGGGAGTAACCTTGCGGATTTAAAGAACCTGACTATAGATACGACCTATCCTGATGCGGTACAAGTGGGATCAGTATCCACAACAGGGGGCGTTATAGTAAGTGGAAAGTGGAATAGTAGTAATCAAAATATTAACGTTGTATTAAGTATACCCAACGACGCGACTTTGGTAGATGGGAATGTGCAGATATTAGCTCAGATTGGGGTAAATGCATTTGTGACAATTGGATCTGCGTCAAATATCGTTGGAACGGGTACTACTAAAACGATTCCGATTACAGAGGCTGAATTTGAGAATGATCTGAGTTTTAGTGATGATAATATTCTTTCATTTACAGCCGACGTGACTGACCGTGCAGGAAATACTACCCGTTGGACGACCAGTGGGACGACATTAACTGCTGATCAAACTGCACCCACAATATCCTCCGTAACATCAACTCCCGATGTTACTGTTTTGGAGGAAGATATGGTTGCGAATATCATGGTTACCTTCAACGAAGATGTCACTCTAGCTGGTGGAGTATTGGATTTTAACCTCGATGTCGCCGCAACCACAAGTATTTCTTCTGCGGCGACTTCTAACACTGTGTTTACAGCTACCTATACGGTTGCAATTGGAGACCAATCACCTGACTTGAATGTGACTAGCCTGAGTCTTACCGGGAGCCTAAGAGATGCTGCTGGAAATAATGCAAATTTAAGCATACCAAATGACAGTGAATTGCAGGATAATAGTGATCTAGAAGTGGATGCAGTCGCTCCAACCATCTCAAGTATTGCCTCAAATAGTGGAAATGGACCATTTGGACTCGGAAGAACTGTATCCATTGCTTTGCAATTTAATGAGCCGGTCACTCTCTTAAATGATAATATTGAATTAATTCTGGAAACTGGACAGAACAATAGAACTATCACCATAAGTCCATTTAGTGATAGTCAAAATGCTTATGCTACCTACACCGTACAAAGTGGTGATAATAGTAGTGACTTGGAAGTTCTCTCACTTAGTCTAGCGGGAACAGCAACTCTTAGAGATGCTCGATCAAACAATGCTGATCTTAGTATCCCTGCAAATCAGAATCTTGATGACAATAGCACTGTAGTCATTGAAACTACGGCTCCAGACGCATTTACCGTTGGTGAAGTTGTTGCAGTGGGCGCTCCAATTGTTTCAGGGTACTGGAATGCAAATAACACCAGTTTGAATGTCACGGTTCCCATACCCAGCGATGCAACTTTGGCGGGGGGTACACTTCAGTTACGCGGACAGGTGTCAAGCAATGCTTTTGCAGACTTGGGATCCTCACGTGCTGTTCCCACAGCTGGGATTTCCCAAACCGTCGAATTAACTGAGGTAGAATTCGAAGATTTAGTTTTCCCTGATGGATCTACAGTAACAATCAAAGCTATTCTCACGGACAATGCGGGAAACCAGACGACAGGGACAGCTAGCGCAAATCTTATTGTCATTGACCAGACCATACCAACGTTATCAAATATTAGCTCAGACCCAGCAATAGATAGCCTTAAGCTGGGTGAAAGTATTGATATTACAGTCGATTTCTCGGAAAATGTAACGCTTAGTGCGGGAAATATAGTAACGACATTAGAAACAGGGACGACGGATAGAGAGATCACAACAGCTGTTCTTTCAAATAGTGATGTTTATACCATCACATATGATGTACAGGCTGGCGAGGAGAACACAGACCTTTCGATCCAGAGTATTGCTCTCGGTGCGGGCACCCTTAGGGATGCTGCTGGAAACAATGTTGATTTTACGCAACCGTTGGGGGAGAGTCTCGCTGATAATTCTGCAATTAGAGCTGATGGTATTTTACCCGCTGATTTTGCTGTAGGTAGTATTACTGCAGATGGCGGTACTGTTATCGTTGGATATTGGAATAATACCAATACAAGCCTTCTCGTAACCGTACCCATTGCAGATGATAGTTCTCTTCTAAATGGAACCATCCAACTGATGGCCATTGTAAGTGGTGGGGCCTATGAGGAATTGGGGACAGTCCAGAATATTCCAGTCAAGAATATCACCCAAGAAATTGAGATCTCAGCCTTGGTTTTTGAAGGACTAACCGGGTTTGCAGACAATAAGACATTGACTATTAAAGCAGTTATCACAGATGTTGTTGGCAATGAAACTGAAGGCTCTGCGAGTGCGACCACGATAAGCATTGATCAAACAGCTCCAACGATTACTGAAATTAACTCTGCGCCAAGTTCCGGGAATCTTAAAATTGGGGAATCAACAACCATAGAGCTTACTTTCTCAGAAGAGGTAATCCTGGGTGCAGGTGGCGAGCTAGTCACGACCCTTGAAACGGGTGGTGCTGATGCAGAACTCTCCTCAGCTCCATTCACAAATACCACGGTCGATGAAGTCTATACGGTCGTGGCAGGGGAGGAATCTTCTGATTTAACTGTTTCTTTGGTGACACTTGCATCTGGAAACTTTCGCGATACTGCCGGCAACAATGTGGTTTTAGGTTTACCGGTTGGTGATAATCTCGCAGATAATAGTTCTGTTACTGTTGACGGAATAGTACCGAGCATTACCTCCATCACTTCTTCAGCCATTGATGGGGATTATGGGATCGATGAAACCATCAGTGTAACCGTTACTTTTAATGAAGCACTGACCATGGCTGGAGGCGATTTCATCCTAACCCTGGAGACAGGTTCAACCGATCGAACTATTAATTTCGCTCAGTTTACTGATGAGGCTGCGGTAACTGGTAATTATACCATCCAAAGTGGAGATGTTTCAGGCGACTTAACAGGCAAATCACTAACGATTTCGGGTGGAACTTTGCGAGATGCATCCCTTTATGATGCCAATCTTGATTTGCCTACCGGTAGTAATTTAGCAGATAGTCGAGATCTAAATATTGATGGCATTGTCCCTGTGGCGTTTGCTATAGGTGATGTGGTGCCGACGGGTGGGACAGTAGCATCTACGTATTGGAATAGTACGAATACTTCAATCTTGGTTACAGTACCTATCGCATCTGATGCAAGCCTTAATAGTGGGGAAGTTCAGATCATTGGCAGGACTAATCTCGCAAACGATTATGAGAATTTAGGGATGGCTATTGCTATTTTAGCTAGCGGTGCGAATCAGAATGTAAGTATTCCCTCAGCTGCTCTAGCAGCGTTGGATGGGTTTACCGATGGCGTTTCGCTGTATATCTCAGCCATTCTCAGTGATATCGCAGGCAATGAGACAACGGGAAGTCAAAGTGCCGTGTTACTGACGGTTGACCAAACAAGTCCCACAATTAGTTCGATTACTTCAAGCCCGGTTGCTGATAGTTTAGCCCTAGGGGACAATATTGATGTCACCTTAACCTGGAGCGAGAATGTCACGTTAAGTGGTGTGCCACTGGAGACCACATTTGAAACGGGGTCTCCAGATAGGACAGTTTCAACCACTACTCTAATTGATGTTGACAATTATGATATAACCTATACAGTTCAAGAAAGTGATGCCTCAATAGATCTGGAAGTTCTCTCTGTAGTCGTGGGGGGCACACTGAGAGATGCAGCCGGTAATGATGCTGATCTAAGTATAAATGCTGGCAATACGCTGAGTGGGAATTCCGCAATAGTCGTGGATGGTACACTGCCAAGTGATTTTACTGTAGGTTCAATTACCTCTGTCGGTGGTACTGTGACTTCAGGATATTGGAATTCTGGAAATACGTCTATTCAAATTGATATCCCCCTTGAAAATGATCCGTCTCTCCAGGGAGGAACTATTCAAATCAACACACGTGTCGGTGGTAATGCATACGAAGATCTGGGCGGTGTTATAGCTATCCCTAGTTCGAATACGACTCAAATTGTGACCATCGAGGCAGCTGATCTAGAAGCCATATCGGGATTTGCAGAAGGAACAGTTCTATTCTTCAATGCAGTTATATCAGATGCAGTTGGCAATAGCAAAACAGGTACTGCTAGCGTTACCCAACTTTCCATTGACCAAGTCGCACCAGAAGTATTAAGTATCACCTCCAACCCGGTCCCTGGACATTTAAGTGTGGGTGAATCGTCCGTAATCACCTTTAATTTTACCGAAGCTGTGACCTTGTCTGGTGGTAACCTCATCATAACCTTTGATACGGATGCCCAGATCACTCGAATAGCATTGAATGGCGTAGATACATATGATGAGACCTACACAGTCAGTGAAGATGAAGTATCTTCTGATCTGAATGTTTCAAGTATTGCCTTGAGTTCTGGCAACCTTCGGGATGCAGCTGGTAACGATATCGCCGCTACCGATTTAGATCTGACCTTACCTGTTGGTGCTAATCTGTCAGACAACAGTGCCTTAATTGTTGATGGCGTGATCCCAACACTGCTGAGCATAACTTCAACCTCTGATGATGCTTCATATTATTCTGAGGATGATGAGATCGACCTTGTCTTGACCTTTAGTGAGAATATCACTCTGTCTGGAGCTAATCTGGAGCTTACCCTAGAGACAGGTGGCATAGATCAAGTCCTGGAAATCTCAACTATAGCCAATGATGATACTGCAACAGTTACGTATACTGTGATAGATGGTGATGCAAGTGATGACCTTAGTGCTAATGATATAGCTTTAGTCATCGGTGGTGTCTTGACCGATGCAGCTGGCAATAATGTTGTCTTGGACATCCCTGCTGGTAATAATCTAGATGATGTTTATGATTTTGTGGTCGATGGAAGTGCTCCAGCAGATTTTACCGTTGGAACTGTCATCGCATCAGGTGGAAATGTGTTTACAGATTACTATAATTCGACGAACACGTCAGTAGAAGTAACAGTACCGATTGCCAATGATGCCTCCTTACAAAATGGTGAGGTGCAGCTCAGTGCCAGAGTTGGTGCCAATGCTTATGAGAATATTGGGGATCCTAGTAGCATTCTTACCGTGAATGCTCAAAAAAATATATCTGTTTCTTCAGCAGTAATTGAAGCGATCACAGGCTTTGGTGAAGATCTGGATATTACCTTTAATGCAGTAATAACTGATAGCGTTGGCAATAGTACAACAGGAACTGCCAGTGGCAATATTATCGCTATTGATCAAGCTATACCAGCGTTGAGTAGCATTACTTCAGTTCTAGCTACAGATAATTTAAGTGTGGGTGAATCGTCCGTAATCACCTTTAATTTTACCGAAGCTGTGACCTTGTCTGGTGGTAACCTCATCATAACCTTTGATACGGATGCCCAGATCACTCGAATAGCATTGAATGGCGTAGATACATATGATGAGACCTACACAGTCAGTGAAGATGAAGTATCTTCTGATCTGAATGTTTCAAGTATTGCCTTGAGTTCTGGCAACCTTCGGGATGCAGCTGGTAACGATATCGCCGCTACCGATTTAGATCTGACCTTACCTGTTGGTGCTAATCTGTCAGACAACAGTGCCTTAATTGTTGATGGCGTGATCCCAACACTGCTGAGCATAACTTCAACCTCTGATGATGCTTCATATTATTCTGAGGATGATGAGATCGACCTTGTCTTGACCTTTAGTGAGAATATCACTCTGTCTGGAGCTAATCTGGAGCTTACCCTAGAGACAGGTGGCATAGATCAAGTCCTGGAAATCTCAACTATAGCCAATGATGATACTGCAACAGTTACGTATACTGTGATAGATGGTGATGCAAGTGATGACCTTAGTGCTAATGATATAGCTTTAGTCATCGGTGGTGTCTTGACCGATGCAGCTGGCAATAATGTTGTCTTGGACATCCCTGCTGGTAATAATCTAGATGATGTTTATGATTTTGTGGTCGATGGAAGTGCTCCAGCAGATTTTACCGTTGGAACTGTCATCGCATCAGGTGGAAATGTGTTTACAGATTACTATAATTCGACGAACACGTCAGTAGAAGTAACAGTACCGATTGCCAATGATGCCTCCTTACAAAATGGTGAGGTGCAGCTCAGTGCCAGAGTTGGTGCCAATGCTTATGAGAATATTGGGGATCCTAGTTTAATCATTATTATTGATGCAAATAAAATAGTTTCTTTAAACGCTGCTGAAGTTGAGTCTTTGACCGGGTTTACAGAAGGAGTGAGCTTAACATTCACCGCAGTAGTTTCAGACATTGTTGGGAATACTACTACTGGCACGGAGAGCGCTTCTGTATTATCTGTGGATCAAGTCATTCCCACTCTTACATCTATCAATTCTGATCCAACAGCAGATGATCTAGGTATTGGCGAAACAGCCACACTTACATTGAACTTCAGTGAAACAGTGACTTTGGTTGGTGGAGATTTAGTGACCACTTTAGAAACGGGTGATGTAGATGCTGTGTTAACCACTATCCTCGTTGACTCCTTGCAATCAGTTTCTGGAGAATATACTGTTCTTGAAGGCGAAATATCTGATGATTTGGAAGTCTCAAGTATCGCCTTAAGCGCTGGTACATTAAGAGATGTTGCTGGTAATGATGTTGATGCCACTCTACTTGAGTTGACGTTACCTGTTGGCTCGAATCTAGCCGATAACAGTGCTTTGATGGTTGATGGGGTTGTGCCATCTATCATGAATATTAGTTCAGCTTTATTATCAGACTCATTAGGTTTGGGAGAAATAATCACGATTGATATTGAATTCTCAAAACTTGTTACGCTGGCTGGTGGGGAGCTTGTACTCACATTTGAAACCGGTTTAGTTGATGAGCAAATTCGGATTTCTGATTTTAATTCTCTGTCCACGGTAAGTGATGTCTATGAGGTTCTTGTTGGTGATGAAAGTCTCGATCTTACTCTCGCATCTATAGTGTTGGATGGTGGAACGCTCGTAGATGTAGCAGGTAATAATGTTACATTGGATATTCCTCTAGGTTCAAATTTATCTGATAATAATGATATTTTAGTCGATGGTATTTTACCAGATGTATTTACCACTGGAGATATCGTGACGCTGGGAGATCCCGTGGTCCCAAATTATTGGAATCTGAGCAATACGACTTTTGAAGTAACTTTGCCTAACCCTGGTAGTGATGCATCTCTCGATGGTGGTTTCTCCTATTTGGAAGCACGTATTAATGCAAATGATTTTGTTCCCATTGGAGATACAAGTGCAGTTGGAACTAATTCTATAACTCTCAGTATTTTACGTACTCAGCTAGAGAATAATCTTCCAGGATATTTTGGTAGTGGCAATATTGAAGTTCGGGGAGTCATGACGGATATAGCTGGCAATCAGACTGTTGGAGCTTCCAGTAGCAATATGCTTATGATAGACATCACAACACCAGCAGTTACGACTACTGGAAATATGGTGGTGGCAGGTGGTGATGAGTTCCAGGGCTACTGGAACCCCACGAACCTAACACTCACCGTGTTCACAGATTTGGATACTGATAATTCGTTGATTGGCGGAACCATACAATTACAGGCTCGCATCGGTGCTGGTGCTTACCTCGATATTGGTAGCGATTCAACTATTTCAGCGAATAATACAAGCCATGAAACAGTGCTCACAGCATCTGATTTTTCTGATTATGGTATCCTGAATGGTGACATCATCGATATTATTGCGTTGGTTAGCGATGTCGCTCTTAATAGGACAATTGGTCTCCCGGGTGCCAACACACTGATATTTGATTCAGAAGATCCAGGGGCCTTTACGCTTGAAACAGTTACAACAACAGGTGATCCAATTGTGGAAAATTATTTCAATGATGGTAATGATGGCGTCGAAATTAGTGTACCAATCAATCCTCTTGATAATACCCTGCTTGGTGGGAGCGTTCAATTACGTGTTTCTGTAGATGGGGCAGCTGCTGAAGACTTCCTCGCACCGGTAAATATTGAAAATCTTACAAGTATTATAGTTCCTGTAACCCGCGCTGAATTGGAAGCCGTGGTAGGGTATGGTGAGGGTGTAATTCTTACCTTTCATGCCATCATTACTGATGTAGCCGGTAATACCACTCAGGGTTTTGAGAGTCTTAACCAATTGGAGATTGATACGCTTTATCCAACTTCAACTGTTTCTGAAGATATTCGTACTCTGGGAAGCAATCCTGTAACAGGATATTGGAATGATGGCGATACTGATGTATTGATCAAAGTTCCCATTGATATTAGTGATGCCAGTCTGGTGGGTGGCACCTTCACTGTATTTGCTGATCTTACGCCTCCACTTGATGATTCTTTTGAACGAATCCCCTCAATCCAGAATATTCTATCGTTGGGGAGTGATACAATCTCGATCCAACTCCCAGCTTCAGAAATTGAGGCGCTTGAAGAGGGAACAGGATTTACAGATGGGTTAGAGATACTGTTCCAAACTGTTATCACAGATGTAGCTGGCAATTCCACCACATCTACAACCAGTGCTATCACTTACCACATTGATCAAGCAGCACCTACTGAACCGACAATTGATGGATTAGTTGTCCTCGGAGCGAATGTGATATCCGGGGTTTGGAATGCGGGAGCAGATAGTCTGCTTATGGCAGTTCCTACGGACATAATTGCTGATTCAACTATTAATGGTGGTTTCATACAAGTGCTCATGTCAGTTGGAGATACCTTTGATGAGAATAGTTATGAGTTGGTGGTTCCTGATAGTTTCTTGATCTCAGAAACCTCAGAAGATACTATTCGTTTAGGGAGCAGCGATATTGTCGCTCTTGCGAATTTCCAGGATCTAAAAACAATCTATACGAGAATGCGAATACAGGATCAAGCAGGCAATGTGACAACAAGTGTGACATCTGTACATGAACTTATTATCGATATTGCTCCTCCCGAGAATTTTATAAGCGGTACTTTAATTGCAACAGGGGGAACAGTTATAGAGGATGCATATAACAATGCAAATACAGGTATTGAGCTTGAAGTCCCTATTGCTGATGATCCAAGTCTATTAAATGGAAGTGCTATTCTGAAAGTTTCACTTACAAATTTATCAGATCTTCCATTTGTAGCTTCACCTTTTGAGAATATTGATACGGTAGTAATTACTAACATTGATACAATTTTAAGTTTAACTCTTGATCATGATCAACTCAGTGCCTTGACAAGTTTTAGTCCGAACTACCTGCTCATGGCAACTGCAAGTCTATTGGATTATGCTGGAAATGAGACAGAGGGAAGTCCAAGTACAAATGAGCTTACTATCGATTTACGGGGACCAGATTTACCAATTATTAATGATACAACAACAACCGGTGACATCCTTGTTGCAGGTTATTGGAATGCATCAAATACGGGGATTGATATCACCGTAGCAACTCCGGCTACTGTCGCGACGGGTGATACTTCTTTGATCGGGGGCTATTTCCAGGTTCAGGCTAGAATAGGACTTGAACCGACCTTCACTGATGTAGGTGAACCCGTAAGTATGATATCACCAAATGATGTTGAGCTAACTGCCAATATTGATTCTGTTATTTTGGAAACTTTACCTGGGTTTGGAGAGGATTTACTCATTGATCTGCAAATACTGATGGTTGATGGTCGCGGAAATGACACCCTCAGCGCTGTCATCGAAGACTGGATTCTCACGGATCAGGTTGCCCCTAGTGTTGGAGCTTTTATTCCTGAGTTCACTACTGAGAACCCTTTCATCAATGCTGAGGATTCATTGTTGGCGAAGTGGGATGGTTTTAGTGACGCAACAACTAGCATTGCAAACTATGAGTACTCAGTTGGGGATGCACCGAGTGGTAGCATTTATATAAACTGGATGGAAATTGATACAACCTTTAAGGATACTATGCTGGTTTACAATCATGGCGATGAACATTATATCAATGTCAGAGCGGTGGATGTGGCTGGAAATGTGTCTGATATCATAAGCGGGACGGCGCTGGTGGCTGATCTTGAATCACCAAACTCTACCAGTCTGGCAGATGAATACTATCTGATTGATGAATGGCTTGATGTTAATTCTTTTGGGGGGACTTATGATGATGGGCTCGCCGGAGTGGACACTCTTTGGTTTGATCTAAGTCGTGAATCTGATAATCGTTATTGGGATGGGGCGGATTGGATTGCTGATAGCACGGTGTTAGAGATAGATATTACTACTCATGACGGGTTCTGGAATTATAGCATCTCCTCAGATACTCTGACAAATCATGAAAACTATTTCATGCGATTGATGGCAGTTGATAGCGCGGGAAACCGTCAGGCAACCGCTAGTCTGGATACCTTCCAGTTCATTATAAATTCACCACCAGAGTTGTTTACTTTTGAGGATGATACAACTACGCTGGAAGACTCTCTCTTTGCGTATCAGTATTATGCAACAGATCCTGATTTCACGACAACCCGGGGAGATTCGATGTTTTATACTCTTAGTGAGACTGCCCCCGATGGAATATTGATAGATTTGCGTACTGGATTGTTGAGTTGGGTACCAGTAGATTCAGCAGTAGGGGATCACATCTTTACAACCTTTGTAACAGATCTTTTAGGGCTTCAGGATTCAGTGCTCAATTTCTTGACCGTTATAAATGTGAATGATGCTCCAGAACCAGTAACATTACTCTTGCCCGCGGATAGTACACAAATACTTCCCGTGGATAGTTTGCTCCTTACCCTTAACTGGACACCAGCTTTTGATATTGAGGACAATCTGGTGAGTTATCAGATCACCATGCAGGGGAGTGATTATGATACAATGATTGCTACCATAGATACTTTTCTTGTCATGGATGTTTCTGTTATGGATTTTCCACCTAGCCCAATTGAGTGGTTTGTCCATGCCCTAGATGCAGAAGATATTTCGGATACATCGGCTATTTTTAAATTTACCACCTCGGCTGCTTCAGCAGAGTTGAGCACACATAGCATCACCGTTGCTATGCAACGGAACCGTAATACTGACACATTGTTTACAATCGCAAATAAGGGACTGACTGATTTACGCTGGTCTCTGGCAGATGCGCCCTCATGGCTCACAATGGTAACTGAATCTGGCATCATCCAGTTTCAAGATAGCGCTGCAATTTCATTTAACATTAATCCAACGGATTCTACGATTGGTGGATTTGGAGACACGTTGCGACTGGCGACTAATGATCCATTACAGGATACTATTTCCGTAGCGGTATCTGTAGGTATTTTCGACATACCTGCGCCTGTGTTGGCCTTTTATAAAAACCCGGTTTATCCAGGCTTTTATGAGATGATGATTGTGGATAGCTTGGGTATGATTGATACGCTAACTCTGAGCTATACTGATGAAGAAATACACATTGATACAATTGGTGCGTATACTTACCTGGCAACCATTGAAATCGCCAATCAGGGGCTGAGTAGCTTTGAACTCTACGCCTCTAACTGGGTTGGTGACACAACCATTGTGACCAGTATTTCAGTTAGTCTAGCCAAATCTGGCGCAAACTGGTTGGCTCGTAGTCCTGACTCGCAATTTGAGATTCGGGGAACAGCAAGCAGTGCCAGGTACAGTTCTCAATTTGCTATTCTTGATACGGTTCTCAGTCTCACTGAAAACGCCCGTTACAAGGTCCTTAGTGATGGGGTCATGTTAGCTGGTCCAGTACTGGTCAGTATGCCTGTTTTAGAAACTGAACAGGCCATTTACATTCAGGATGTGACAGGTCATTATGTGGAATTACCGTCCATGAGTGATGGCAATCGGGTCAGTGCTTGGGCTGAGCGCCTGGGAGCATTTAATTTGGGCCCACGGACCATTATTATTCCTGAGCGCAGTCAACTTTCCCAGAATTATCCAAATCCATTTAATCCAACGACAACAATTGATTATGATATTGGATTTTTAGATGGTCTCAATCAATATGTTGAATTCAATATTTACAACATTAGGGGGCAGGAAATCCGAAATCTGGTGAAATCACAGTTGCAACCGGGTCATTATTCAATCATTTGGAATGGTTTAAATGATCATGGACAACAGGTGAGTAGCGGGATTTACTTCGCGAGGTTAACGACTGGTAAAGGTTATGTTAAAACTGTCAAAATGCTAGTTCTCAGGTAGGAGGTGTTGAGATGAAGAATAAGACATTGATTCTGGCGCTGATTCTATTGACTTTCACTCTGGGGTGTCGGGACAAAATTGATCCAGAAGCAGATGATTTCGTAGAATATGGCTGGACACTTTACTCAGAACGTGATTTTCAGAGTGCTTATGTTGAATTTCAGGAGGGCCTAGATATGGACTCCCTCTATATCGATGGCTATAATGGAGCAGGCTGGTGCTATGTGGAATTTAATAAACCGGATTCAGCCATTTACTTTTTTAGTGAGGGGCTGAATTTTATTACGGTGGATAGTAGTCAAGTACGCTTTGAGATGTTAGCTGGCTTAGCGCTTAGCTATCATGTAATCGGTGATTATCCAAGGGCTATTGACCGGGGGACAGAGTTGTTTACTTTCCGACCTGTCTTTGAATTTATCCATGACTGGCGGATCAATTATGCTGATATTATCGTTTTGGTAGCTGCTTCTCACTATGCCGAAGGTAACTTTAGCGATGCTTTAATTTGGGTCCAGAATTTGGATGAGGACTTTTTTGTAGATGTTACATCCCTTGAGGGGCGAGCTGAACTTATTAAAAAGATTGAAGTATTACAGAATATCTAGCTATTTTGGTTTAACAGGCCAGAGTTAATACATTCATTAAGATGGGAAAAATGATGAGATCACCGAAAATATTATTAATGTTTATTCTAATGTCTCTATTGGTTTGGAACTGTTCCTCCAACACATCCAACACTGAAGTGGATCAAAAGCTCAAAACACTTTTTGATAAGAATGAGAAGTTTAAGGGCATGGCAATCAAGAAGATTAAAGCACTTGAAAAGGATGTTGCAACTCTTAAGAGAAATCAGAGTAAGCTTGGTAAACAGATTCCTGTTATCGTGAAACAGATCAAAATATTGAAAAGGGCCATAGCTGAGAGCGGAAAAGGCGTATCACCCGCCATGGAAGCTCAGCTGGATTCCATGGTTACCAGTCTGGAAGCGATGG
>Ga0307989_1000987_pt1 | contig 16400 bp, 16 predicted proteins | sample EllFjometagen185_FD_203164 | JGI IMG/M metagenome (GOLD analysis project Ga0307989, IMG submission 203164) | Marine microbial communities from Ellis Fjord, Antarctic Ocean - #185 | ecosystem: Environmental > Aquatic > Marine > Unclassified | place: Southern Ocean | collected 2014-10-08
ACTGAAACTCTTTGAATTTTAGCTGACGCCCTGTGCTCGAGAGACGAACGTAGCATCGAGCGAATGCGAGCGCAGCGAGGACATTCGCGAATGCGGAGAGAGGAACGGGGCACAGGGTTCTTCACATGAAGATGGTAAATTGCGTCAAGGATTGATAGACCCAAAACAAATAGCTCTTTTGAAAAAGTTAAAAGACCTACCCTCTTCCATTTTTCAATTTCACTCCGCGGTCGGACATCCATACTCTCTGAGTACACTTCATATTCAAAAGTCAAAAGATCCCGGAATAGAAATCCGTGTTTTTAATGAAATTATGCGAGCAGTTTTATTTGAAGCTGGAACGAAAGACCCTCGAGAATACGCGGCGAGTGAAATGCGCCCGACTGGAGGCGGAGGAATGTACGACAAAAGTTTCAAGGCTTTAATAAAAGAAAATAGATTAAACTTAACTCCTTACAACGGAATATTCGACAGTAAAGGTAAAGACTCTAAACATAATAGCCTCGCAGACGTGATCACTAACTGGAAAAAGGAGGGATTACCGCTTTTGCACACTGGCGGTTTGGTTAAAGAAATAGATGCTAGCTTCTTCGAAGATCTTGCCCACTCTATCTTAGAAAACAAGATGGTAGAACAAAAAGAGCTAGCACCTCAAAAAGAATCTGTAGAAAAAAAGAAAGAAAGCGTGACTGTGCACTGGAATACGCTGCCTTACCGTAGCGAGATGGGTTTTGGTAATGAAAGATTGGGTTTAATTCCTAAAGGTACGACTTTGGAAATAAAAGACAAAAAAGGACTTTGGCTACAAGTCGCTCTGCAAAACGAACAAACCGTTTGGATCTGGGGCGGTTCTTATAAGGGTAAAAAGAAGAAAGAAAAATACGGTAATAGTGTGATCTTTAAGGAAATCACCAAACCACGTGAATTAGGAATATGGGAAGTCCTTGAATTCAAACCCAAAGAACAAACAGCTCTCAGGACAGCCGTTTGGAATTATCTTAAAGCAGAACAAATAGGAAAACCGTACGGAAACAGAGCATCTAAAGAAGAGCTTAACTGCGTAAAAACTGGAGAACTTCTAATAGCGGAATTTGGTATTCCTCTTCCTGAAGAGGAAATATATCACAAAAATACCGATATTTACGCAGCCGTGGAAAACAGAGAGCGTTCTCGTGAAATCATAATTTGGGAAGGAAACTGGAGAAAGAAACTCGCAGAATTCGAGAAAAAGTTAGCGGAAGTGGGCGGTTTAGCATTAGTTGAAATTGGTGGACAAAAAATCAGACAAGTAATAAAAACCGAGACAATCCAACCAGACGGAACAATAAAAATAAATCGAAAAGCATATATTTCAAAAACAGGATTTGGACACGGAGGTACTTACATCGACAAATCTTTTGTTAATGCCGCTGGGCATCAAGAAGATCAGTGGATTGAAAAACCAGACGGCACGACCATTGTCCGTAAGAATGTTAATTTTGGAAAAGTCGAAAAAGGCACACTCGCCACAAAATTAGCTGCTCTTTTTGAGCCAGATCAAAAAGAGCACACCTTAACCAATGGTAATAAAAGAATCACTTGTACAAAAATACCTCTTAGGGGAGTCAAGATTTATTTTATGCCAATTACCGTCGCCCAAATTAGTCCAGCAAAAAGAAAAGAAATCTTGGCTAAAATGAATCAAAGTACCTATACAGCTAGCGCTAAATAAAACGTAGAAGTTTGTCGCAAGCTCCTGCTAAACTTCGCTCGTGAAAATATTCAAATTCATTTGGCGACTCCCCCGCAATTTTTTGGTTATTTTAATTTCGCTTTACCAAAAAACCCTCTCACCAGATCACTCTTGGCTAAAAATATTCTTTTCAAACGGCTGTTGCCGTTTCCAGCCCACCTGCAGCCAGTACGGCAAACTCGCACTCAAAAAATACGGCGTAATCCGAGCCACACCAAAAATAATTTGGCGGATTTTGCGCTGCAATCCTTGGGGGAAAGGCGGAGCAGATCTTCCTTAGAGAATCTGCAGCGAACAGTTGATAGTTCACATGAAATATCAAAACACTACAATAGAAGAACTATCGGATTTTTAGTTTGATTTTGACATATTTTTTATGTAAAATCACTTTGCAAAATTCCGTTTTACGGAATGAAGCACGATGTAAAAATGATAGTTTCAAAGAGTGATCATGGGCGTTAGCCAAGCAGACGATGCCTAAACCATGCGCTATCAACTAAGCATCCAAGACAGGGAGAGCCACACACCCATAGGACGCTGTGGGATCGTATGAATGGTACAGAGCTGTCACCAAAAAACCGTCTGATTCAGATGGTTTTTTTCTTATAGAAATTAGAAATGTAAAAAAGCAATCTGTCACCCTTCTCTTTTTCTTCTCGAATATGTACCTTGACGATATGTCCGCATCGAGTTTGACCAATCAATTCCCACTCAGATTTATTTTTATGTGGCTTTGCTTCAGTCATTCTCCCAATAAGTTCAAGGGCTGGCAAGAACGACTTCAAACTATTTTTCTTACCTCGTTTGTATCGAGAAGAAAGAACATCAATCCATTTTTTAGTAAAAACCCTGCGACGATTTAGTGCAGGACAAATAATATACGGATTGGCTTTAATTTTCTTTTTCACCTTTTGAAGAAGCTGAGTAGTAGAATTGGTATCGCTAATTAAATTTTTGAGATTCAGCATATTCGTAAATTCTATCCTATTTTTGGATTTACAATTACCACCACTATTCATTGTCCTACACCCAATCTTTTCGTGTAAAATAATGCACGATGCAGATTCTACCTACATGGGACCTATTTATAATCGTTTTCTTCGCGATAATTCTCGCGTATTCTTTCATCGTAGGACGCAACTCCACGCTGAAAATAATTATCGCCAGCTATCTCGCCATCCTCACCGCCGATAGCTTCGGTAACATCATCGACAAATTCGTCCTCTCCAACCCAAGCCTCGCAGAAACACCCACCGCTGCACTAGGACCAGAGAGTTTAGTAATCTTCAAAATCCTAGCCTTCGTACTCGTAATCCTACTCGTCACCGTGCGAGGAAGTTTTTTTGTGGTCATGGATCGAGAAAAATCTTTGATTATGAATATTGCCACGACAGGAGCCTTCGGATTTCTTTCCGCTGGTTTGATAATCTCGACCATCCTTATTTATATCTCTGGCGGTGTTTTTATCGGAGAAGCTAGTTCCACTATCGGAGTCGACATCACTACTGATTCTATTCTCGCGAAATTAATGACTGAGAATTATGATATTTGGTTTTCTTTACCAGCGATTGCCTTCGTCATCATGAGCTTTATCGGTGGGGAAAAAGAGGAAGCGGAGATAATTGAGTAAAGCTGGTAAGGCTAGTAAGGTTTCTAACGTTAATAAAGCCTCTAAGGTTGATAGAACCTTAACGACCTTACCAACTATTAGAAGCTTTAAAAACTTGCCCACAGGGCTTATCTAAAACTTAAAACTTTGAAATCTTCAGTCAGTTGTTTTGGCGAAAATGTACGTTTTGAAGGAGAAATAATTCTAGGAAGAGGCGTCGGGGAAACTTTGGGATTTCCTACTTTAAATTTCAAAATTCCTGAAAAATTTGAATTAGCCGAAGGTGTCTACGCCTGCAAATTATTCGCCAAACATAGTAGATCAAGAACCAAGAATCAAGAACCAAGAACCAGATTCGGTGTATTATTTTTCGGAAAACGCCAGACTTTCGATAATCAAAAAGCTCTGGAAGTTCATATTTTAGACGAGGTTTTGGCACTCTCACCAAACGAAGCAAAAGTGGAAGTTTTGGACAGAATTCGTGAAGTCAAAAAATTCGAAAATGAAGATGAATTAAAAAAACAAATTAAAAAAGATTGCTTAGTTGCTCGTAAAATTTTGAAAAAAAATGAAATTTAAAATCACTCTGTGCTTACTGGAATCAAAAAGCTCATTTCCCCGACCAACCCAATTCGTCTTTTGTGGCATTTCCTCTGGGATTTGCTCGCAACGATTTGGTGCCGTTTTCCCAGCAGGGAAATTACAGTAATCGGTATTACTGGCACAAATGGAAAAACCACCACTGCGAATTTGGTCGCAAAAATCTTGGAGGCAAATGGTGAAAAAGTTGCACTCGCGACAACAATTAATTTCCAAATTGGAAAAAAAAAGTGGGACAATCTGACCAAAATGACTTCGCTCGGAAGAGGAAGCGTGCAGAAGTTTTTGCGCAAAGCAGTGGATGCCAAATGCAATTATGCAGTTTTGGAAGTCTCTTCCCATGCGTTGATTCAACATCGTGTGTGGGGAGTGAATTTCAATGCAGTCATTCTTACGAATATTACCCACGAGCATCTCGATTTTCATGGAAGTTTAGAAAATTATATTGCAGCGAAAGAGCTACTTTTCTGGCGATTAGCGAAAAATAAGGAAAGCGGTGAAAAGATTGCGATTCTGCCAGCAGAGGATAAAAATGTTGGACATTTTTTGAGAATTCCTGAGATCGGAATAATTTCTTTTGGGTTTAAGAAAGGAGATTTGAAAGCAGAAAATCTGCAATTAAGAAAAAGCTCTCAAAAATTTCAAGTAATTGGAATGGAAGAAAAATTTGAAATTACCACAAAATTGATGGGAAATTTTAACGTTATGAATATTCTCGCAGCTACTTCACTCGCTCTAGCTTTGAAAATTCGCCCAAAAATAATTCGCACAGTTTTTAGGAATTTGAAGCCCTTACCAGGCAGATTGGAGGCAATAGAAGCGAAGCAGTCCTTTCGTGTAATCGTAGATTTCGCTCACACTCCTGATGCGTTGGAGAAATTACTGAGAACTTTTCGCGCGGTGACTGAAGGAAAGGTCTGGTTAATTTTTGGTGCCACGGGAGATCGCGATCGGGCAAAAAGACCAGTGATGGGTTCTATCGCAAATAAATTTGCGGATGAGATTGTTCTGACAAGTGATGATCCTTTTACTGAAGATGCGGAGAAAATTATCTTCGAAGTAAAAAAAGGAATTTCGCGCAAAGAAGGTGAAGGTTTTTTGTGTGAAGTAAATCGGCGAAAGGCAATTCATTTCGCATGCGAAAATGCCCAAAAAGGTGACACTGTTTTGATTGCTGGGAAAGGCTGTGAGCAATTTCAAGTAATCGGCAAAAAGAAAATCCCATGGGATGATCGGGTGATTGCGAGGAAGTTTTTGGAGAGGAGGTTTGGGAGAAATAAATAACTACTTCGTAAATTTCTGTTCTTCCAAACGATCAACTCTGCGTGAAAGCAAAGAAATATGCTTGAATGTCTGATTCATCTCAAAACTACTCACGAAATCAGTACTGGTAAATTCTTCTCGCAAATCGGCAACTGAATTCGTGAGTACGTCTATTTGTTCAGTTAATTTTACTTCGATGATGTTGACCCTTTGACGTAAACCAGCTTGCCCCTCTTTCAGGTTACGCTGACCTTCTTCTAAATTATCTTGTTTCTTCTCCAAACTACTCTGACCTTTTTTCAAACTATTCTGACCTTCTTCTAGTCTACTTTGACCTTTTTCCAAGCTGATCTGTCTCTTTTCCAAACTACTCTGATTTTTTTCTAAACCTCTCTGCCTCTTTTCCAAATTGCTCTGACCTTCTTCTAGTCTATCCTGACCTTTCTCTAGGTTAGACAACCTCGCGTTAATTTCATTGAGATTTTCTACGATGATTTTTTGAGAATCCATATTGCTTGATTTAAAACGATGATATTTTATCAAGTAAAAATACTTAAATCAAATTAAGTGTGTGTTTTAAAATAAGGACTTTTTACAAAGCGAAAAACGGTAAAACTACGCTTGAAAGCAAGGCTACGATTACAAGAATAACGAAAACTTGTTTCATCATTTTTTTCTTCATGTGAGAATATTTTTAACAACAGCATCCCCCATCTCTGAAGTCGAAACTTTTTTCTCGCCTTCAGGATTTGTGAAAATGTCTGAAGTACGAAGTCCGTCTTCCAAGGTTTTTAGAATAGCTTTTTTAATCGCTGAAGCTGCCTCCAGCTCAGCAAAAGTTATTTCCAACATCATCGCCACAGAACCGATCTGAGCAATAGGATTCGCAATCCCCTTCCCTGCAATATCCGGAGCCGAGCCACCCATTGGTTCGTAAAGTCCAAACTTTTCGGAATTAATTGAAGCCGAAGCCTGCATTCCGATCGAGCCAGAGATTTGGGCTGCCTCATCACTAAGGATATCGCCGAAAAGATTACCTGTCAGGAAGATGTCAAAATTCTGTGGTCGCACGAGAATCTGCATCGTGGCATTATCAATGTAGAGATGTTCGAGCTCAATTTCAGGAAATTCTTTGGCATGAACTTCTTCCACGATTTTTCGCCAAAACTGCGAGGTCGCCAAGACGTTTGATTTATCGACATTTGTCACTTTTTTGCGCGAACTTTTCTGCGCCAAACCAAAAGCTACTCGCGCAATGCGCTCGACCTCCTCGCGACGATAAATCATCTCGTCACTGCCAAATTCGCTTTCTAATTTTTTCTCACCGAAGTAAACATCGCCAGTCAGTTCGCGCACGACTGTGAAAGAAAAACCTTTGCCGATAATTTCAGATTTTAGTGGTGAGGAGCTTGCGAGCAAATCGATTACTCCGGCTGGTCGGATATTGGCGAAAAGATCGAAGTGTTTGCGAAGCGGCAGAAGCGCACCGACTTCTGGTCTCTTTTCTGGAGGGAGCTGATTCCACTGCTCTCCTCCGACTGAGCCAAAAAGGATGGCGTCTGAATCTTCGCAGCAACTCAAAGTATCGGCTGGTAATGGCTCGCCAACAGAATCTATCGCAGCACCACCGACAAGTTTTTCGGTGAGTGTGAAGTTGAGGGAAAATTTCTGTGAAATGACATCGAGCACTTTTTTGGCTTCGGTCATGACTTCGGGTCCGATGCCGTCTCCTGCGAGGACTGCAATTTTGTAAGTTTTAGAATTCATTGTTCATTTATAATTTAGATGCGAAGATTTTACCTTAAAAAATATTTTGTGATATTTTTGTTTTCGTTAACCTCCCAGATATCTGGGGTGTTAACGAAAACGTTTTTGAAATGAAGTGTGATGGATCTAATATTTCTTTGAATGAGAATTTTAATAATGCGATCTGCGTAGAGACGCATTACAATGTGTTTCTACTGGATTAGTCTGAGAACTGATCTGGCGAGAAATTGACGTTTGCCAAAAATAATTTTGGCTATTCTGATTAGAATAATCGTATCATTTTTCACAAAAAATCGTATCAAAAATGATACGAAAGAACTAACCTTATTTCGTAAGAACTACAAAAAAAAATTTCTAATTTTCTTAAGCCTGTGGCTGTTGAGAAGTAGGATCTTCAGAAGCCGGTGAAGTTTCGGAAGATGTATTAGCGGTAGGAGCAAGAGGAGCAGTTTCTTGACTAATCGGTGTTTTATTAAGACCTTCCTCACTAGTCTCAGTAGAATTCTCAGACGGTTTTGTTTCCGCAGGTTCTGTTGTTTCAAGCTTTTTATTTAAACCCATAAAATCCAAGGTTCGTTCAAAGATATTCTTTTTGTCAGTTTTTGCTTTATCTATCTCACTCATTGGAGGTAGATTTAGATCTTTTCTTGCAGCTTCTTCTGCAGCTACCGGATCCATTCCTTTTCCGTTGATGTTCTCATACTTTTTCTTAGTGAGATTAATTTTTTCACTAAAACTAGCTGTTTTGGGTGTCTCTGGTTTTACAGCTTCTTCTGGGTGTGAAGGCTGAGAAGTTTCCGTAGCTGGTTGTGGGCTTTTAACAGATTGTGAATTTACTTCTTCGTTTAGTGAGGTAGCCGGAGGTTGTTGCGCTGTCTGCTGTTGTGAGACAGTATTGTCGTCAGTCATTATTCAAAGGGTTAATTAACGTTATTATACGTAGATTACCTTTAATATGCATCTTTGTTTTAATAATTCCTAAATTTAAGTATTCATACGCCTTAAATAATTCTGAAAAAAATATTATTGCAAAAAGCAGTATTTATCTATATCTAAAGTGTTTAATAATTAAAAACTTCCTCCTACGTTCATTGCGACGAACTTCGGAGGACGATTCAGCGCATTATGCGTTATGAGAAATTAAGCATAATCAAATCTCACCTGCTTCATGGAGAGCTTCGATGACTGAGTCTTCATCATAATCGTAATCTGTATTTGCAGAGCTTCCTTCTGAAGAAACTTTCAAGTTATTTTTTTTCGCTACTTCTTGAAGCCTCACAACACATTTTGTGTCTATTTCCGCTATGCGAGCTTGATGTGCATCTTTTTCTTGTATTAGTTCTTTCTCACCGTCTTGAATAATATCTTCAAGATGAATTCGTTCTTTTTCTGAAAGATCCGAGAAGCTCTCAAGCCAAAATATTCTCTCGCCGTCAGAAATCACTTCTGCATCGGAGAGTAGATTATAAAGTTTTTTTACGTCAGCTTTTTTGGTTTTAGTTTTCATTTTTTTGGTTTTAAATTCGTATGATTTTATCATTTTTTAGCTAAAAAATCAATGTTTTGAATCTTGGGATAAAGCATAAAAGCACTCAGCATAAAGTATGAAGTTTTTTTATTTATGAATTTTCAAGAATTGAATTACTGTAAACTGTGAGCTATGGATTGTAAACTATCAAATCGTCTCCTTCTCGCCACAAATAACCCCTCAAAAACGCATGAAATTAGCGACAGCTTGCAAAAGATAAACTTAGAAGTTCTCTCACTTGCAGATTTTGATAAAAAAAAATTCGCCCCAGAACCACCCGAAGATGGTGAAACCTTCACAGAAAATGCCAGAATAAAGGCTGAGTTTTGGTTTCAGCAAACTGGAATTTCTACTCTCGCCGATGATTCTGGAATCTTGGTGGAAGCTTTGCCGGGAGAATTGGGTGTGAGAACTGTACGATTTGGCAAAGGTGAAAATGCAAGCGATGAGGAATGGCTGGATTATTTTCTCAAAAAAATGAAGGGAATGAAGAATCGAAAAGCAAAACTTGTCTGCACGCTTGCTTTTGTCCAGAAAGAGCAGGCGATTAAATTTTTTCAAGGCGAAGTAGAGGGAGAAATTCTAGAGAAAGCTACTGTCCCACTTTTGCCGAGAATTCCTTTGTCTTCGGTTTTTTTAGCCGATGGCGCAGACAAAGTTTTCGCGGCGATGAGCACGACAGAAAAAGCGCGATTTAGTCATCGCGGGAAAGCTTTGGGGAAATTTAGAGAATTTATTCGTAGCTCAAATAATAAAAGTAGAGAGTAAAAATTGGAAAGTAAAAATTTATAAAAACGGAATTACTATTTCTCTCACAGTCATAGTGATCCCTAAATCAAGAAAATCATGGTTCAGGCAATCTGGAACCATAATTCGGATTACCCTGATTACTCATCATTAAAGTAATCAAGTGAATCACAGTAATTAAAAATCAAAGTTCAAATCCTCTCCCTTTTAAGTTTTACGTTAAAATTAGACAAATGACTTCAGAAAAAAAACAAACCGCTTTGGCAGCAATCGCAAGTGAAATCGCCACTTGCCAAAAATGTCAGCTTCACAAACAACGAACGAAGACAGTCCCCGGCTCGGGAAATCCCGATGCCGAAGTGCTCTTTATCGGTGAAGCCCCCGGTAAATCAGAAGACTTGCAAGGCGAACCTTTCATCGGAGCAGCTGGGAAATTTCTAAACCAAATGCTGGAATCGATTAACTGGCGACGCGAAGATATTTTCATCGCAAATGTTGTCAAGTGCAGACCACCAGACAATCGTGATCCTGAGCCAGCAGAAGTGAAAACTTGCTGGGATTTCCTAGCAAAGCAAATCGAAATTATCGCACCAAAATTAATCGTAACTTTGGGAAGACACTCGATGAATCGCTTTCTACCAGGCTTAAAGATCTCAGCAGCTCACGGAAAAGCGGTGAGGCGAAAAGACGGCAAGATTTTTCTCCCGCTCTACCATCCCGCCGCCGCACTTTATTCACCCAGTCAAAAAGAAGTACACCTCATCGATTTTGCTAAAATTCCGAAAATTCTAGAAAAAATTTCTGAGATATCTAATTCGGACAAGTTCACTGAATTAGACGAAAACTAGTTTCGGCGATTTCTTTTACTTTCCACTTTAGAATTTAGACTTTTGACTTTCCTTTGACCTCAAAAAAATATCTTCTCGGAATACTCGTCACAGCCATCTTGGGCTGGATTGCTTTTGTGATCGTAATTTTTCGCCTCGATCCCTTCGGTTCAACAGCACTCGCAATCCCCTTCTTTTTGGCAGCTTTATTTTTGGGGCTGACCTTTACTTTGACGCTGGCTGGTTTTTACGGGAGGGTTTGGTTTCGCAAGGGTGAGATTTATTTGCAGCACATTTCAATTTCTCTGAGGCAAGCTGTGTTGATTACCATTGCAGTAGAGATAGCTTTGGCTTTTCAAATTTTGAGAATTTTGACTTGGTGGGATGGGGTTCTCATCGCAGGGGCGGTGGGATTGGTTGAGATTTATTTTTCAGCTAAAGATTGAATTCAATGAATTAATTTTCAATGTGCAATGTGCAATTATACTACTTCGCTTTAATAATTATGCATCATGTCGAGTACTGAATCATCAAATTAGTCTTGATTTAAAGATTGACAGTGCTAAAAGCTTCGTAGCATTATACACTTTTGTAAACGCAATTGAGTACAATTTTCAAATATCTTTAAAAAAGCGAAAGTGGAAAAAGAACTTTACAAACCTTACTGGCATTATCAACGTTACAAACTTTTGAGTTAAAATAAAAATATGCAGAATCAAATACTTACTTTTCGAATCGAAAAAGATGGGAATGAGTTTCACGTGTGGTGTCCTCAACTTCCTAGCTGTCATACTCATGGTGCGACTCGTGCAGAAGCTTTGAAAAACCTGAAAGACGCTGTTGCTCTTTATCTAGAGGATTTTGCGGAAGAGGATTTATTATTTCAAGAAGAATCAAAACCTCAAAAAGAATTATCTCCAGTTTAAAATGAAATCTCGTGAACTAAAAAAGATTCTCGAAAAAGAAGGCTTTATTTTTACAAGACAATCAGGTAGTCATGCAATCTTTAAGCATTACCTCACAAAACGTAGAACAGTTTTACCTATTCATTCGAAAGAAATTCCAAAAGGAACGCTGCACGCAATTCTCAAGCAAGCTGGCTTGAAGTGATTTTGAATTCTATTTTTTTTAAAAATCCCCACATGTTAGAAAAACTTGAAAAACTAAAAAACGAGGCGCTTGGAGCGATTCAGTCTTCCGTGAACGAAGAGACTCTTCGCAATGTGGAAATTGAGTTCCTCGGCAGGAAGGGAAAATTAACTGAAATTTTACGCGGGTTGAAAGATTTAAGCCCTGAAGAAAAAGGCAAAGTCGGCAAAGCTTCGAACGAATTAAAACTGGAACTCGAAGGAAAAATCGCTGAAAAAGCAGGCGAGATCGAACATGCTAGATTCGACAAATTGGCTGAAACCGAGTGGATCGATCCGACTCAACCCGGCGAAGAAATCGCTCGTGGCAGCTTGCACCCCATCACCCAAGCCATTCGTGAGGCGGAAAAAGTTTTTACTGGCATGGGTTTCACCGTCGCCAGCGGCCCTCAGATCGAGGACGATTTTCACAACTTCACTGCGCTAAATATCCCCGCCGATCATCCTGCTCGCGATGCGCAGGACACTTTATTTATCGAGAATTCTGAAAATAAACTGCTGAGAAGTCAGGCTAGCAGTGTGCAGATTCGCTGGATGCAGGAGCACAAACCACCTTTTCGCATCGTGGCTCCCGGCAGGGTTTTTCGCAAAGATGATTTCGACGCCTCGCATTCTCCGATGTTTCACCAGCTGGAGGGTCTGGTCGTGGATCAAGATATTTCTTTGGCAAATATGCGGGCGGTGATGGAGGAAGCTGTGCGGCAGCTGATTAATCCGAAGGCTAAGTTTCGTTTTCGCACGAGTTATTTTCCTTTTGTGGAGCCCGGTTTGGAGATGGATATGAGTTGTACGCTTTGTGATGGCAAGGGTTTCACTGTCTCGGCGAATTCTGGGAAGAAGGGTTGTGCTGTTTGTAAACGGACTGGTTGGCTTGAGATCGTGGGTTGTGGTCTGGTGCATCCGAATGTTTTGCGGAATGTGGAGATTGATCCGGAGAAGTGGAGTGGTTTTGCTTTTGGTTTTGGGATTGATCGGATGGTGATGTTGCGGCACGAGATCAAAGATATGCGTTTGTTATTTGAGAATGATTTGCGGTTTTTGAGGCAGTTTTGAGGAGTGGAGCTCAATGAATTAATTTTTAATGTGCAATTAATAATGAATAGAAAGTAACTTCATATTTTTTTCCATCAGAAGCAGTTGTCAAGTAATCCTTTACAACTGATTTTTCGCTCAACTCTTCTTCTTTTAGGATGTTTATAGTGTGCAAGCTGATGTTTTGCTTTGAGGTGTCAAAAAGTTCAGCTAGTTGATTTTGATTCATCCAAATATTCCTATCTTTGGCATAAAGTGATACAGACGCTTTTCCATCTGAAGTATTGTAGATAATGATATTTTGTTGTGGGTCTTGGTTCATAGGATTTTAAGTCATTTTTTAAAAAAGTAATGCTAGAACATAATTTTTTATTCTGGGGAGACCTGAGTAGTTATCAATTTTTTAACTGTGAGAATACAGCAGAGAGAAATTGAATTGCAAAAAAATCTTGAACTAACGGATAGCTCCGATTTCTTCTCAGTTTCCAACTTCCATTTTTCAAAATCCAACCTCCAAATTTGGTGGAGCTGAGGGGATTCGAACCCCTGACCCCTCCCATGCCATGGGAGTACTCTAGCCAGCTGAGCTACAGCCCCGTGAAGTTTGTAGTGAGTAGTTGGTAGTTTGTAGATTTAGTTTTTAGAACTTTTTCAATATTTTTCAAATATTTTTTTCTTTAAAACATTCAAAATTAGAACATTAAAAATTGTTTTAAAACCTTGTTCTCGTGAAGACGAGGATTAAAATTTAAAATTAGCCTGAATAAGTCTTCGCTGAGTTTAGTTTCAACTCCAGCTTTCCGCAATTCGCTCTTCACTGTAAACTACAAGCAAATGATCGACTTACAAAAACTTCGCGAGAATCCTGAGGATTTCTGCAAATCCGTCAAAAGAAAAGGTGTGGAAATTAATGCCGAGGAAATTCTCAAGCTCGACGATGAGAGAAAAACGCTCTTGCAGAAAGTCGAGAACGCTCGTCGGGCGCAGAATCAAGCCAGCCAAAAAATCGCGAGTGAGAAAGACGCAGGTGAAAAATCGAAGCTGATTACGGAGATGAAGGAGGTTTCAGATAATTTGAAAGAAAATGAGAAAAGCTTGAATGAGGTCAGCAAAGATTTGAAAAGTCGCTTGATCGAGATTCCCAATCCGCCTCACGCGAGCACACCCGATGGCGGTGAGAAAGATTCCGCGGAAATTCGCAAAGTCGGCACGATTCGAAATTTCGAATTTAAACCAAAAAATCACGTCGAAATCGGCGAAGCTTGCGACCTCATCGATACCAAGCGTGGAGCCAAAGTTTCTGGCTCACGTTTTTATTACCTCAAGAACGAAGCAGTTTTACTCGAGTTCGCCCTCGCTCAATACGCCCTCGAAATCCTGCTGAAAAAAGATTTCACCCCCATGATCACCCCTTCCCTCGTCAGAGAAGAAGCCATGATCGGCACCGGATTTTTTCCGGCTGATCGTTTCGAGGTTTACGAAGTCAATCCCTCGACTGAAAAAAATCCCGAAGGCGACGACTTGTTTCTCGTCGGCACGAGCGAAGTGCCACTCACCATGTTTCACGCGGATGAGATTTTGGAGGGCAAATTACCCAAAAGATACGTCGGCTGGTCGACTTGCTACCGTCGCGAGGCAGGAGCTTATGGCAAAGATACGAAAGGCATCTTCCGCGTGCACCAATTCGACAAACTCGAAATGTTCAGCTTCTGCGATCCTGAGAAAAGCTGGGAGGAGCATGATTTCTTAGTCAGTGCGCAGGAGGAGATTTTGCAGGGACTGCAGCTCCCCTACCGCGCGGTGAATATCGCCGCTGGCGATCTCGGTGCTCCAGCGGCAAAAAAGATTGATCTGGAAGTTTGGATCCCGAGTGAAAAGCGTTACCGTGAGTTGACGAGCTGTTCGAATTGTACGGACTTCCAAGCACGACGTGCGAATGTGAGGTTTCGAGGGGAAAGCGGAAATGAATTTGTGCACACGCTGAATGGGACGGCGGTGGCGATGACGCGGATGCTGATTGCGATTTTGGAGAATTTTCAACTGCAGGATGGGGGTGTGGAAATTCCGGAAGTTTTGCAGAAGTGGATGGGGGGAAAAATAGAAATTAGAAATTTAAAAGTAGAAAGTTGAGAGGAATTTTTAATTTTATAATTTTGCCCTCAAGGGGCTTCTTTGAATGAATAAATAAATTCTAAATCCTAATTTTTAAAATCTGATCAAATACTGGACTTTTGATTTTAAAAATTAGGATTTATTTACAAAGCTTGTCCTCGTGAAGATGAGGATTAAAAAATTTTTCTTGTCTGAATATTGATTCCCTTGATTACGGGATTACCATGATGACGAGCAATCAAGGTAATCCGTTAATCTTGAAAATCATGGTTCCAAACTTGAACTTTGATGGAGGGTGGAGGGTGAAGGGTGGAAAGTTGACTCATCGAGCAATAAGTCAAAAATCCTCCCGCGCTAAAACTTCGGAAGATAAGTTAAGGGTGAACCAAGAACCAAGAACTTTGAACCAATAAAGGAAGCTTTATTCATATTCCAATAGATGTAAAGGTTGATCCACCGGTCAGAACGTTTTTTGTCGTGAGTGGTCTTTTTTCGAAGTAATCCGTTTGATTTTTCACCGCTTCAAAAAACTCTTCTCTGATCTCATCAGGAAGTGACTGATTCAGCAGATTTTCTGGTAATTTATTCTCGATCACATTTTCCAAATAATGCTTGGCAGCAGCCAAAGTTCTCAATTTGGCTAATTCTGCATCCTTATCTTCGTTCAAAACGCACAGCTCTTCACAGGCTGTTACGAAAGTATTTTCTTTCGTTTTGTAAGAAAGAAAAGTGAAAATTCCTTTACGATATGTATTTTCAATTTTTTTCATAATCTGCGGTTATCTTATTATTTTTGATTACTTCGATCAAGTGATGAGAAAGTTGATCAAGATTTTCTTGATTCCCGTTGTCTTGAGCCTTGATTCCCTTGATTACGGGATTACCATGATGACGAGCAATCAAGGTAATCCGTTAATCCTAAAAATCATGGTTCAAGAGTTGAAGATGGAAATTAGGCTCACCAAATAACGAATTAACGAACACTGAACCAAGAACTCTGAACCAAAACCCCCTCTTTCGCTGAAGCTTCGACAAATAAGCAGAAAGCGGACTTTAAACCAACATTCGTTTTAAATTTAGAATTTGTTCTCCAGCCTCCGCATCCCCTCCTCCAAACTCAAATCTCCATTCGAAACTCCGTCCAAAACATCTGCCACAGCCTCAGAAAACAACTCATCATCAGCAATCGGCAAAATATCAGCAAAGACCGCTTGCTCCGCGAAGATGCCTCGCAGAGGATCTGCTTTTTGAGTTTCGATCAAATCACGGCGAGAAGTTGGTTTTTTCGTTGCCTCAAAATATTTTTCCTGTGAATTTTTCGACGTCAAATCCAGAATCAGCTGCCAGCTTTCGAAAGGATTTTCCGAAGATTTCGCGACGGACAGCGTGAAGAAATCAGCGATCGCGGTTTTTGGGTTGCCTGCTTGTGGATCTCGGACTTGTGGAAATGCTGCAATTCCGACTTCGGAAAGCTCAATCATCGTCCCACTCGCTCTTTTCTGCTGCTCGAGCATGTCGCGGATTGATTCGAAATAATAAGAATATCCAGCAATCATCGCGACTTTGCCACTGGCGAAAGCGGAGATTTCTTTTTCTGGATTTTCGGCAGCGATTTCTGCATTCCAAGAATATTCTTTGTTTCTCGAATCTCTGGAAAAAGCGGTGATGAAGCTCAGCGCGGCGGAGAGTGGCTTGTAAAATTTCCCAGAATCATCCCGCACTTTTTCTAGTCCTGCCTCAGATAAATTTTGACCACCAAATTGTTGGTAAAGCGCGTAAAAAATATCAACTCCGCGGGTGATGTTGTCCGCTCGTCCGAGCGCTATTCCTGCTAGTCGGAATCCGTCAGGGCTCTCAGCATCTTGCACGCTCAGTTTTATCACTTCCTCTCGGACGCCAGCCCATGTCAGCTCTGGTGCGGGATAAGGTTTGGAAAGAATGTTTCGGAAAAAAGTTTTGTTGAAATAAAGTGCGAGGGTATCGAGGTACATGGGCAAGCCAAAAACTTGTTTTTCAGCGACTCGGCCTTTTTTGA
>Ga0307989_1000988_pt1 | contig 16379 bp, 16 predicted proteins | sample EllFjometagen185_FD_203164 | JGI IMG/M metagenome (GOLD analysis project Ga0307989, IMG submission 203164) | Marine microbial communities from Ellis Fjord, Antarctic Ocean - #185 | ecosystem: Environmental > Aquatic > Marine > Unclassified | place: Southern Ocean | collected 2014-10-08
AAATGGGATCCAATTCCTACCATGTTATGTCAAAACCATACACAATTAGTGAAAGGGTTTATGGGGCAAACAACCTCATTTGAACGAACAAGTGTAAAATCAAGTGTATTAGTTTTAGGAGAAAATAAAACAAACAGAGAAGCTCGATATATTCACGGTGTAAAAGGTAAAGGAATGTTTACATTTTATGGCGGTCACGACCCAGAAGATTACCAACACAGAGTAGGTGATCCAAAAACTGAATTAGATTTACATCCAAACTCACCAGGTTATCGTTTAATTTTAAATAATGTGCTGTTTCCTGCAGCAAAAAAGAAAAAGCAAAAAACATAGTTTGTTGATACTACTTCAATAACTTTATTTTAAAATTTTAGTATTTCAAGTTTCAAAAACACTATTTTTGCGGCATTAAATTAAATTATAATAAATGTCAACTACACAAGAACTGCAAGATTTTGCGCAACAAGTACGAAGAGATATAGTTAGAATGGTACACGCTGTTAAGTCAGGTCACCCTGGTGGATCACTGGGTTGTACTGAATTTTTAACAGTACTTTTTCAGGAAGTTATGGACTATTCAACAGATTTTACAATGGATGGTACAAATGAAGATCTATTCTTTTTATCAAACGGTCATATTTCGCCAGTTTATTATAGTGTTTTAGCACGAAGCGGATTTTTCCCAGTTAAAGAATTAGCTACTTTTAGAAAGTTAAACACCCGTTTACAAGGGCATCCAACAACTCACGAAGGTTTACCAGGAATTAGAATTGCATCAGGCTCATTAGGTCAAGGTATGAGTGTTTCTTTAGGAGCTGCACAAGCAAAAAAACTAAATGGAGATACTAAATTAGTGTATTCATTACACGGTGATGGTGAATTGCAAGAAGGACAAAATTGGGAAGCTATTATGTATGCAGCTGGAAAAAATGTTGATAATTATATTGCAACGGTAGATTACAATAAACAACAAATTGATGGGGCTACAAATGATGTAATGCCTTTAGGAGATTTAAGAGCTAAATTTGAAGCTTTTGGTTGGTTAGTTATTGATGTTGAAAAAGGAAATGACGTTGAAAGTATTAAAAGTGGATTAGCTGAAGCTAAATCATTAACTGGAAACGGTAAACCAGTTTGTATTTTATTGCATACTGAAATGGGTAATGGTATTGATTTTATGATGGGATCACACGCTTGGCACGGAAAAGCGCCTAGTGATGCTCAATTAGAAGATGCTTTAAACCAAAATCCTGAAACTTTAGGAGATTATTAATGAGTGTATTTATACGTTTAACTTTTTAAGCGTATCATTTTATAAATTATAAAAACCTCTTTTGTAACTTACTTTAGAGGTTTTTTTTATGATTAATTTATAATTTCTAAAGTACCTTATTGTAAGATTACTAGTATATTTACGACTTCACATAAAAATATAAAGGTTTGAAAATAGGTATCGTTTGTTATCCAACATTTGGGGGAAGTGGAGTAGTGGCAACTGAATTAGGTATGGCACTTGCTCAAAGAGGTCATCATGTACATTTTATAACCTATAAGCAGCCCGTTAGGCTAGATTTTATTTCTAACGATATACATTTTCATGAAGTTTTTGTTGAAGAATATCCACTATTTCAATTTCAACCCTATGAATTAGCTTTGTCGAGTAAAATGGTAGAAGTTGTAGAACAATACAACTTAGAAATTTTACACGTACATTATGCAATACCTCATGCATATGCAGCGTATATGGCAAAACAAATGCTAAAAGAAAAAGGAATAGATGTGAAAGTAGTTACTACATTGCACGGAACTGATATTACCTTAGTTGGAAGTCATCCAAATTATAAAACAGCTGTTGAATTTAGCATCAATAATTCTGATGTTGTTACCACCGTATCGGAAAGTTTAAAAAGAGATACTTTACGGTTATTTAATATCAAAAAAGAGATTAAAGTAATCCATAATTTTATAGATTTTGAACAATATCCTGAAATTGGTTCAGAAGAATGTTTACGTCATACTATTGCTAATGAAAATGAACGTATAATTATACATGTGAGTAATTTACGTCCTGTAAAAAGAGCTGCAGATGTGATTGATATTTTTTATAAAATTCAGCAAGAAATTCCTTCTAAATTATTAGTAGTTGGTGAAGGGCCAGATAGAGAAAATATAGAGTGCCAAGCCAGAGATTTAGGAATACTTGATAAAGTATTGTTTATGGGAAATAGTAATGAAGTGAATAAATTGTTATGTTATTCAGATTTGTTTTTATTGCCCTCAGAAACCGAAAGTTTTGGATTGGCAGCATTGGAAGCAATGGCTGCGAGAACACCAGTAATTTCAACAAATTCAGGAGGTTTACCAGAAGTTAATATAGACGGCGTAACTGGTTATTTAAGTGATGTAGGTGATACCGATGCTATGGCTAAAAATGGAATTGTAATTTTAAAAAACTTAGATACATTACAAGAATTTAAAAACAACGCATTAGCACAAGCAAAAGAGTTTAGTTTAGAAAATGTTTTGCCATCTTATAAAGAAGTTTATAGAGAGGTAATTAAAGGGTGTTGTTAAGCAGAATAATAATCTAATGCTTCAATAATTAATGAAGTTTCAACTTTACAATCTAATTTATAATGTTCAAAATTAGTGAGTAGTACAAAATTTACTTGTCCGGCTACATTCTTTTTGTCGTGAATTAAAAGCGCTATAATAGCAGTATAATCTGAAGTTTCTATTGCTATTTTTCCGTAAATATTTAAAATAGCTTTTTTTAGATTTGCGACTTCATTAGAAGGAAAATTAAATAGCTTTTCAGAAATATAAGCTTCTGTAATCATTCCAACAGCAATGGCTTCACCGTGAGTTAAGTTTTCTTTCGTTTCAGTTTCTAAAAAATACGATTCAATGGCGTGCCCTAAAGTATGTCCAAAGTTTAATACTTTACGTATTCCAGCTTCTTTTGGGTCTTTTGTAACCACTTCATTTTTAATTTCAATAGAACGATGAATTAATTTATTTAAATCACTAATATTAAGGTCTTTAAATTCTTTAACTTTATTCCAAACTTTAACATCATACGTAAGTCCATATTTAATAATTTCAGCCAATCCAGAGCGCAATTCACGTTCCGTAACGGTTTCTAAAAAGGTAGGATCTATGACCACCATTTCTGGATTAGAAAATAAACCAATTTGATTTTTTAAGACTCCTAAATCTACACCTGTTTTTCCACCAACAGAGGCATCAACCATACTTAATAAGGTTGTAGGAATATTTATAAAAGCAATACCGCGTTTAAATGTAGATGCTACAAAACCACCTAAATCTGTAATAACACCACCGCCTAAATTTATCAATAAACTTTTTCTATCAGCACCTAATTCTGTTAAAGCATTCCAAACACCTGCACAAGTTTCTAAATTTTTATGTTCTTCCCCAGCTTCAATCTCAATAATTTCAATAGGAGTAGAGGTTTCAAGATTTTGTAATAGAATAGGTAAACAATTTTCATTGGTATTTTCATCAACTAAAATATAGAGAGTTGAAGGATTAGTATTAGAAATATATGCATTCAATGCAACATAAGCAGCTTCATTAAAATTCACATAATAATTAATAGATAAAATAGGTGTCATTTTGGATAATATTTAAGTGCAAATTAAGGCTAAAAAAATGAAAAAATAATCTCGCAAGAAGTATCTTTGTGTAAAAATATTTTATAATGGAAAAATTATTCGATAATACAGAGGTAGCCTTCGCTATAAAATCAAATGCTGAACTAGATAGAGCTTATTATTTGTTTGAAATGATAAAACGACAGCCACTAGTAAAAATAGGTTCTGCAGTAACAAAATTTGCATTAAAAGCGTATTTGCCTGTTGAAGGTATTATTAGAGTAACAGTTTTTGATCATTTTTGTGGTGGTGTAACTGAAAAAGACTGTATGCCAATTATAGATAAAATGTACACTAAAAATGTGCATTCTGTATTGGATTATTCTGCAGAAGGGAAACAGGTTGAAGAACATTTTGATTTAGCGATGTCTAAAACCTTAAATACTATTAAATTTGGTGATGAAAAAGCGAGTATACCATTTGCAGTTTTTAAACCAACAGGATTTGGAAAATTCGAAATCTATCAAAAAATAACTGAAGGCAAAGAACTTGATGCTCACGAAGAAGTTGAATGGAAGCGTGTAGTAGAACGCTATGATACCGTTGCTAAAGCAGCTTTTGAAGCTGGAATACCACTATTGATTGATGCAGAAGAAACGTGGATGCAAACAGCAGCCGATGATTTAATTGAAAAAATGATGGTGAAATACAATAAAGAGAAAGTGATTGTATTTGGAACCTTGCAATTATACCGTTGGGATCGATTTGATTATTTAAAGAAACTTCATAAAAGAGCAAACGAACAAGGCTTTAAAGTTGGAATGAAATTAGTGCGTGGTGCTTATATGGAAAAAGAACGTGAACGTGCTGAAGAGTTTGGTTATAAAGATCCAATTTGCGTTGATAAAGATGCAACGGATAAAATGTACAATGATGTACAAGAATATATGATTGAAAACATTGATGATATGGCTGTTTTTTCAGGAACACATAATGAAGAAAGCTCTTATTTATTAATGGATTTAATTGAAAAACATCAACTTGAAAGAAATGATAAACGAATTTGGTTCGGACAATTATTTGGTATGAGCGATCATATTAGTTATAATTCAGCCATAGAAGGTTATAATGTTGCTAAATACTTACCATTCGGTCCTGTTAGAGATGTAATGCCTTATTTAATTAGACGCGCTGAAGAAAATACATCAGTAGCTGGGCAAACAAATAGAGAACTAGAGTTATTAAAACGGGAACGTGAAAGACGAAAAATATAGTTAATTGAAGTTATATAAAAATAAAAGAGCTGTTAATTCAGCTCTTTTATTTTTTAAAATAGATTTTTTTCATAGGTATTATTCCTTCTTTTTACCTGTTCTCATCAATAAAAATAAAGCGACTACTAGTCCTAAAAATACTAAAAACATAAAGGCAGCGCCAATAATACCCCAATTCCAGTTAAATAATGCAATACTATTTGATAAATTCATAATTAAAAATTTAAAACAAACATAAGAAGTTAATCTTTAATTTTTTATGACATCTATCATTCTTTAACTTTTTCATCAAAAAACAAAATAAAACAACTACTTTTGCAACTTCTTAAAAAACAGTATATGCAATCTATTAGAAACATAGCAATTATAGCTCACGTTGATCACGGTAAAACTACGTTGGTTGATAAAATTATTGACCAAGCGCACATTTTAGATGAACGCAAAGTACGTACCGATTTATTATTAGATAATAACGATTTGGAACGAGAACGTGGAATTACCATTTTATCTAAAAATGTTTCTATCATTTATAAAGGTGTAAAAATTAATGTAATTGATACTCCTGGTCACGCCGATTTTGGTGGTGAAGTTGAACGTGTATTAAAAATGGCTGATGGTGTATTATTATTAGTTGATGCTTTTGAAGGCCCTATGCCACAAACTCGTTTTGTATTAGGGAAAGCTTTAGAGCTTGGATTAACGCCAATTGTTGTTATTAATAAAGTAGACAAGCAAAACTGTACTCCAGATTTGGTACATGATAAAGTATTTGATTTAATGTTTGCTTTAGACGCAACAGAAGAACAATTAAACTTTGCATCGGTTTATGGTTCAGCTAAACATGGTTGGATGAATTATGACTGGAAAGATGAAACAGATAATATTATACCTTTATTAGATTCTATTATTAAAAATATTCCAGAGGCTCCATACTATGAAGGAACTCCTCAAATGCAAATTACATCACTAGATTTTACTTCTTTTGTTGGTCGTATTGCTATTGGACGTGTTTTTAGAGGTGATTTAATTGAAGGAAAAGATTATATGCTTTGTAAAGCTGATGGAAGCTTTAAAAAAGTACGTATTAAAGAATTACACACCTTTGAAGGTTTAGGGAAAGATAGAGTTAAAAAAGTAAGAAGTGGAGATATTTGTGCAATTACAGGTATTGAAGGATTTGAAATTGGTGATACAATTGCAGATTTAGAGAGCCCAGAAGCATTGCCAAGATTAAAAGTAGATGAACCAACTATGAGTATGTTGTTCACTATTAATAACTCTCCTTTTTATGGAAAAGAAGGAAAATATGTTACATCACGTCACTTACGTGATAGATTATATAAAGAAACTGAAAAGAATTTAGCACTAAGAGTTGAAGATACTGATTCTGAAGATAAATTTAATGTTTTTGGTCGTGGAATTTTGCATTTATCAGTTTTAATTGAAACAATGCGTAGAGAAGGATACGAATTACAAGTTGGGCGTCCGCAAGTAATTATCAAAACTATTGATGGTGTTAAATGTGAGCCTTATGAAACTTTAGTTATTAATGTTCCTGAAGAATTAGCAAGTAAAGCAATTAACTTGGTTAGTTTAAGAAAAGGAGATATGTTAGTAATGGAACCAAAAGGAGATATGCAACATTTAGAGTTTGATATTCCTTCTAGAGGTTTAATAGGTTTGCGTAATAAAATATTAACAGCAACACAAGGAGAAGCAATTATAAATCATAGATTACGTGGTTTTGACGCTTTTAAAGGAGAAATTTCAACCTCTAATAATGGCGCTTTAATTTCTGGAGATGCTGGTAAAGCAACAGCTTATTCTATTGATAAACTTGGTGATAGAGGTATTTTCTTTATTGATATCAACCAAGAAATTTATAAAGGACAAATAGTTGGTGAAAATAACAGACAAGATGATATGTCCATCAATTTAACAAAAGGTAAAAAACTGACAAATGTTCGTAAATCTGGTACAGATACAGCGGTTAATATAGCTCCAAAGAAAGATTTTTCTTTAGAAGAATGTATGGAATATATTAAAGACGACGAATATTTAGAAGTAACTCCACTTAGTTTACGTATGCGTAAAATAACGTATAGATAAAAACGTAACAAATACTTATTATATTAAGCGCTTTCATTAATTTGAAAGCGCTTTTTTTATAACCAATAAGTGCCCATTATTAGTATCTAAAAGGGCTGCCGGTAACTTTTGTTACCAAAAGCATTTTAAACTATTGTAATTATGAAGGGTCTAAATAGTTATATAACAAACTAAATAATAAATAATGAAAAAATTAATTTTATACACACTAGGTGGTGTTTTTGCACTTTTAAGCAGTTGTTCTGATACTGATACTATTGAAAATATAACGGAATCATTAGTATCTCAAGAAGAAATAGCAGATTTAAAATTTTTAAGGGAAGAAGAAAAATTAGCACGAGATGTTTATTTATATTCTTTTGACAAGTATGCCGATGCTATTTTTAGTAGCATAGCTTTAAGTGAACAACAGCATATGGATAGTGTTTTAACATTGTTAAATTTTTATCAAATTCCAGATCCAGCAGCTACCGAAAGAGGTGTTTTTACAGATCAAGTTTTACAAAATATATACAATGATTTAATTGAATTATCTGATATTTCAATTGAAGAAGCATTAAAAGTAGGCGCTTTAATTGAAGATTTAGATATTAACGATATAGATGAACTTCAAAATTCAACATCAAATGAAAATATTATAGCAGTATGTGAAACGCTAGAATGTGGCTCTAGAAATCATTTAAGAGTCTTTACTGATAGATTAGAATTGATTGATTTTCAATATGCACCAGTATATATTTCAATAGAATATTATAACGAAATAATTACCACTTCATTAGAATTTTGTTTTTCGTATTAAAATTAAAGTTATGCTATATTTAGACTTTAAATAATATATGAATACTAATCTTATATTTATAACGATTATCTTTTTTGCAATTTTAAGTTGTAAGCCTAAAAAAGAGGAGCCTAAAATAGAAAAAATAAAAGTTGTTGAGGCGATAAATAAACAAATTAAACCAGAAGGTTATAACTTATTAAGAAATAACTGTTATGCTTGTCATTCTGTAACAGCAACATCTCATGATAATATTATTGCACCTCCAATGGTAGCCATTAAAAGAAGGTATAAAGTTTCATATAAAACTAAAGCTGAATTTGTTGAGGCAATGACTAATTGGGTAGTAGATACTAAAGAAGAACATGCGTTAATGCGTGGTGCTGTAAATCAATTTAAGGTAATGCCTAAGCAGCCATTCGATAAAGATGCTGTGATTAAAATTGTCAATTATATATACGATAATGAATTAGAAAAACCAAATTGGTTTGATAGTCATTTTAGTGAAGAACACCCTGAAGGTATGGGGAATGGACAAGGTAAAGGACTTGGAAATAGAAAAATAAGAATTAGTAAAAGAACTAAAAACTTACGATAGTTTACCTAAAAAAAGCGATTTAGTAACTACTAAATCGCTTTTTTAGTTGAATAACGTTTTAAAACTTCAATAAAGCAACAAGTGAGTTCAATGTTGTATATTGGTTAAAAATTAACCAAATGATTCAATCCTATAAGTAACAGCTAAATTTACATTGTTTTTTTGGTACAATTTATATTTAATAGAGCTAAGAGCTTTATCATGTTTTCTTAATAGACAACCTTATAACTATTGTAAACTCCTTGGGAAGTTTCGTCATTTGAACGGTGTAATTGTAAAAAAATAGAAGATTTAATTTAAAAATATTGTACTATTATTTTGATAAAATTGTAGTGTTTTTACAAAGCTCTAAGGGTTCACGAATATAAGGTGCAAATCCGCGCTATTGGATAGACCCTTTTCTTGTTTTGTCATTATTTAGTATATTTACAAGAAGCTAAAATACAAATTATTACGACATTAAAATTTCATCAATAAATACGAATTATCATTTATACTTTTGGCTAATGAAGATAAAAGAGTTATAAATGCTTATGGTGTTAGGGAAATAAAAAAAATTATGGGACGTGAATATGATAGAATTCATAGAGTTACTTTTATAATTGATGAAAATGGTATTATTGAAGATACCATTTCAAAAGTAAAAACAAAGGAACATTCTAATCAGACCTTTAAATAATAGTGTATGAATCGTAAAATTGTTATTTGTGAAGACCATCCAATTTATGCCCAAGGGATACTAGATTTTTTAAAAAAGCATTTTTCTAATGTTGGTGTTTTTAACAATGGATTAGAGGTTCTCGATTTTGTTGTTAACAATAAAGTCGATATTTTACTGCTTGATTTAAATCTTCCTGGAATGAATGGAATAGAAGTAGTTCAAGAATTAAAAAAAAGAAATCACCAAATCAAAATTGTTATAATTAGTATGTATAATGATAAAATGCTAATTAATAAATGTAGAAAATTAGGTGTTCATGCTTTTTGTAATAAGCAAGTCTCTAATTCAGAATTGTTAATGATTTTAAACAATTTAAAAGAAGGAGAATTTTTAGTTGATAATAGCATTAAAGAAAGAAATAAAAATATTTTAACTGAAACTTCATTAGAAAATTTTGAAATAAAAATTAAATTGACAAATAGAGAAATAGAATTAATAGAATTATTTTCAAAAGGATTGTCGAGTAAAGAAATTGCAAATCAATTGAATGTAAGTTATTTTACGGTTGACACCCATAAAAAAAATATTTTTAAAAAAATGAATATTAATTCAACTGTTGAACTTGTGAAATTCTATTATGAAAACATCTAAATTAATTTTAATATTTTTAGTTATATTCTCATGTAAGATTTCATATTCCCAAGATGAATTTGAAGTTCAAGAAAATTTTAAAAAAATAAAATTTGATTCATATATAAAAGTATTCAGAATACCAGATAGTATTTCGCCAAATTATCTTATAGAAAATACAAATCTTAAATGGGAAGAAAATAATGTTTCTTACGGCTTTTCATCAGATTTTTATTGGTTGCGTTTTACACTTAAAAATATAAGTTTGTTTAAACGTAATTTGTATTTACAGATTAATAATCCTCACATAAAATATATTGAATTTTATGAATTAAATAATGAAGAGATTGTACTAAATTATTATTGTGGAGATTACTTGCCATTTAACACCAGGCCAATAGATAGTGAAAAATTTGTTTTTCCAATTAGACTTGAGCAAGGAAAATCTGCCACCTATTATATAAAAATTGATAAAAGAAATACATCGGTGAGTTTTCCTACTTATTTGTTTGATGATAATGAATTTATAAAAACTAATAATAATTCAAAATTATTTAATGGAATATTATTTGGTGGGATAATGCTATGTGCACTGTATAGCATATTTGCATTTTTTTATATAAAGAAATTATTGTTTTTGTGGTACAGTTTATATGCAATTTCTTTAGGGTTATATTTGTTTACTACATTAGGGTATTCCTTTCAATATTTATATCCAAATAATGTTGTTTTTACTTCTTTTTTTAGAATTGTAACTTTAATATTTGGTGTTATTTTTCTTTTAAAATTTACTCAAAGTCTTTTAAAAACGAAGGTTTATATAAAAAAGGTGCACCTTATAGTTAATGGTATTATTTATACTCTTTTATTTATACTATTAATCTGGTTGATATTTCCAAGCTTTTATAATATATATATTGCTTTAATGGTTAAAGTGGCGCTCTTTTTTATATCGCTATCAATAATAAGTTTCTTTCTTTCTGCATTTCTAGTTTATTCTAAACATAAAAACATTGTTAAATTATATTTATTTTCATTTGGATCGTTATTTTTTAGCGGACTTATGGCATTATTATTAGAATTTGGGCTAGGACAAGAAATGCGATTGAATATTCCTTTTTTACTTGTAGGTGCACTGGCACAAATTATAATTTTGGGAATTGGACTTTTTCATGAAATAAGTTTAATTTATGTAGAGAAGAAAAACTTAAGTATAAAGATAGTTCAAAAACAACATGAAATTGCGCAAGCATATATTGATGGGGTGGAAAAAGAAAGGTTAAGGGTTTCTAATGATTTGCATGATAATATTGGAAGCCAATTAGCAAATTTTATGAGACAAGTAGTACATGATAATTTACTTCCAAATAAATTTATAAATAAGTTAAAGTACATTATTGAAGATGTTCGAAGAATTTCACATGAATTAACCCCAGCTAATAGAACGTTATTATCTTTTAAGGAACAATTAGAAAATCTAATTGAAGAAACATTTATTTCAGAAAAAATAAAATGTGAATTTAATTTTCTAGGCGCAAACATAACTAGCGAGAAACAAGAGTTAAATTTATATAGAATTTTACAAGAGTTTTTGAGCAATATAGCAAAACATTCTAAAGCAACTTTAGTAGAAGTTCAGCTTATAAGTATTGAAAATAAATTAACAATTACAATAGAAGATAATGGTATTGGTTTTGAAAAGAATCAGAAGCATAAAGGAATAGGTCTTTTAAATATTCAAAAAAGAGTAGATTATTTAAAAGGTGATATAGAAATTTCATCTGCTAATGGTGTAGGAACTTTTGTTGTAATAGTCATTCCTTTAACCGATTAAGCAATGCTTTGTTTAAGTTTAGTCTAATTTCTATCCTAAAAATACCTAATTTACGGTATTTTATACGTTTAGAAAACTCCATATATTTGATTTTAGTAAGTTATAAATCTTCTAAAATGTAAAATATTATGAAAAAAAATATTTTTATAATCGCAATATTCTCTCTATTGTTTACCGGGTGTGAAGAAGTAGTTGAATTATTAGAAGAAGTAGGAGAATTAAGAACAGTTCATTATACTGTAACTGTTACTGGAGTTCCAAATCCACCACCCTCAGGTCAAACACTTACCTTGATATCTTACACAACAGAATTTAATGGTGATGAGAAACTTTATGGGTTACATCACCCAAAAGAAAAATGGGAACAAACGATTCTGATGCGTAAGGGTGACTATGTGAGACTTCGAACGGCTTCAGAACTAAGAAACGGTAAAGTTACAATGACTATTGATTGTTCAAACTGTGAAAAGAATGGAACAGTTTCAAAATCTTATAATTTGTCAGATTCATCTTGGATTGGAAATGTACAATTAACTCTAGAATAAAGAAAAATAGTAACCAAATATATTTAGAATTGATAAAAAACATTTCATTAATCAAATTTTAATAAGTATTAAAAATAATAAGAACCAAAAAGCACCTCTTAGAATAAATTGTGACAATTGTAAAAATGACGAAAAAAACGGGAGTACTATAATATCATTAAATTTAGAATAAAAATTTAATATTAAAAAGAAGAACTATGAGATTCAATAGGTTAAAATTTATAAGTACAATTTTAGTTGTTTTTGCAATTTTTATTGTGGGATGTGAAAAAAGCGATGATTCAGAAAGTGATAGCTATACAATAACTACAGTAGATCATTTTATGGGGTTTGATTTTTCAGAAAACAAAGCTCAAGATAGTGATGGTGCTGTAATAGGGTGGCAGCCTGGGGGTGCAATTCATCCTAATTATAATAATGATGGGGATTATCTTTGGTGGATTACTCGTAGTATTATTACTGGAGATACAACAAATAAAACAAAAGACATGGGAACTGTTGCTCTTTCTTCAATAACAGGAGCACCAACAAATTGGGAAGTAAGTCCAAACATAACACCGCTATTAGTTGGACATGTATATGTAGCGAAGTGTATTGATGGTTATGTAAAGTTTGAAGTAATTTCTGTTAGTCCTTCAGAAGAAAATTGGCCAGTTGAAATAAAATATAGTTTTTCTTCAACTTCAACTTTTGATAATTAGATTTGATTGCTAACTTGGGTTTGCTATTTAAAACTTCACATCTCATTTAATGTTCAAAGGGCCTTGGAGAGTTATTATTCAATGTAGAATAAAAGACAGAAATTTAAAAGAGTAAATGATTTGTATTTTTTTAGAGGAATTGAAATTGAATCAATAATTAATATTTTATTCATTATAATTTATTCAGAAGGAACAGTAGTTTCTGAAGATAACTAAAAGAATGTGGAGGCCAGTGACCACTTTAAAAAACGGGGCGAAACCGAAAAGCCTTAAGAGTAGGGATTCTAAATATAAAAAAAATGAAAAAAATTATTTTAATTTTAATTACAACCATAGGTCTTGTTTCTTGTGGCTCAAGTAGTTTTGTGCGAACATCTAATGTACCTTGGAGTACAATTGAATTAAGAGATGGTCTTAGTTATGACAAAGCATGGAATGAAACGATTGATGTTATTGCCGCTCGATTTGAAATGGATATGATTTCTAAGGATGGAGGTTATGCAAGAACAGGTTGGACTTATACTTGGAATACAAAAGGGAATTACACTAAAAAATATAGAAATAGAGTAATCATGAAATTCTCTCCAGATAGAGCAAAAATTCAAGTAAAAACTGATGCTCAATTTAGTAAACTAGGAAAATGGCAAAATGGTTTTGATTCAAGATTATTACAAACCATAAAACAGGATATTATGGGGGCTGTTGGTCGAACTACCCGATGATGTATTAGCTACATATAACAAAGTTTCCTGAACTTCAGACTAGAATTAAATAAAAAAGAAAGGTTGTTTTGTTTTTACCAACATAGGGTTTTATCTTTATTGAAGAAAGGCTTTTAAATTGTATTAAACGCCTTTCTTTTTTAAAACTTCACATCCATTTTAATATTCAACACCCGCTGTGTCATAAAATTTGGAATGCCATAAAATTGCTTTGAATATACATCACGCACCCATGTGTTTGTAATAGAATTTTGAACATCGAACATATTGAATATTTCAAATCCTATAGAAAATTCTTTAAGATTACTTTTCCAACCACTTTTATATTGGTTTTTAGCATCGGTAAAAACATACGAAATTCCAATATCAGCTCTTTTGTAAGCATTTAAGCTGTTTTGATATTCATAAGGATCAGCATACGAAGGCGATCCACCCGGGACACCTGTATTAAAAACCAAATTTAAATACATTTTAATGTTAGGTATGTTAGGTACGTAATCTTGAAACAACATTCCAAATTTAAAACGTTGATCCGTTGGACGAGAAATGTAACCTCTATTTTCACTATTCTCTTCTGTTTTTAAAAATCCAACACTCACCCAACTTTCTGTGCCGGGCACAAATTCCCCATTTAATCTAATATCTACGCCAGTAGCGTAGGCTTTCGCTGTATTTGTGGCGGCATATCTAATTCTAACATTATCAACCGTATAGGTGTTTACATTGCTTAAATTTTTATAATAAATTTCAGAAACTAATTTAAAAGGTCTGCCCCATAAATCGAAACTATAATCGTTTCCTAAAACAAGGTGAATAGACTCTTGAGCGTCAACAGTTGGAACAACAGTTCCTTCAGAATTTCTTAGCTCTTTGTAAAAAGGAGGCTGGTTGTACATTCCTGCTGAAATTCTAAACAGCATATCTTTTTCCCAATCTGGTTTTATGGCAAACTGACCACGAACGCTATATATAATTTGATTTGAAGTTTCTATAGTAGCACCATTTACATTCCAGTTATGTGAACGGATTCCTAAATTATACCAAACTTTGTGATTGTTCCATTCACTATTTTTACTGTATTGAGCAAACCAAACTAACCGATCTATTGTTGCATTATTTTTTGCTTGTATACTTTGAAACGGCAATATTTCACCAGTAAAAGGTTCATAGGGTTGGTTGTTTGAAACATGGTTTATTGGACGAACACTAAACCCAACGGAATCAATCATTTCCCATTCATTAATGCGGTCTTTGATATCTTCTTTTTGATATTTAATACCAAAATCTACTTGATGACTCTCTTTTTTATAAGTTGCTTTTAATTCTGCATTTGTGATTAAAGCATCAATATCGTTTCTAGCATGACTTAATTGCGAACCAATACTTTCAGAAAATGCAACCTCTCCAAAATCATTGGAACCAAAGTCACTATTTACTTCACCTAAATTATAACTGGCTAAAATATCGTAGTATTCTTCTTCAATAGTGTGGTAGGCAGATGTGGTTAGGCTTAAATTTAAGTTATTATTCACTACATAGCTACCTTTTAAAGCCCCAAAAGCAGTTTCGAATTTATCTTTTTCTTGTCCTTCATAAAACACAATTAACTCTAACGGATTCGAAACAGTCCCAAATTTTGTTCTTCTAGATACGGGTGTATAGTTATAATTATTGATGGAATAATTTCCTAAAAAGTCTATTTTTAAACGAGGGTTTATGGTGTATGATAAAAATGTTTGTGCATCTGTAAAATTAGGATTAGCAGTAGTTTCAACATCTTTACTGTTGATAAACAAACTATTATCTCTATAGCGAACACCTAAAATAGCGCTTAATTTATTGTTGAGTAGCGTTCCTTCAACAGTAGCACTTCCACCTAATAAACTGGCATTAATAGTAGTTGCTAGTTCGGTTGGGGTTCTGTACGTAATGTCTAAAACTGAAGAAAGTTTATCGCCGTATTTTGCTTGAAATCCTCCTGCTGAAAATTTTATATTTTGAACCATGGCAGAATTTACAAAACTCAAACCCTCTTGTTGTCCAGAGCGAACTAAAAACGGTCGATACACTTCAATGCCATTTACATACACTAAATTTTCATCAAAATTTCCACCACGTACATTGTATTGTGTACTTAATTCGTTGTTATTGTTAACACCAGCCAAGGTTATTAATATGTTTTCAACACCATTATTAGCACCGGGAATTTTAGTGGCATTCGCTGGATTTATTATAATAAAACCCTGTGCATCTTTTTTGGTGTCTTTTACAACAACTTCATCAATTTCTTCAATTTTTGAACGTAAAGTTGGTGAAAATCGGTAGGTTCTATTTTTTGAAATTTTTACAGTTTCTGTAAATAGGTGGTAGGAAATATGCCTAAAAACGATCTTAATTTGTTGGTCACCAGGCACAGTTAATTGATATTCACCTTTATTATTAGTGGTTGTTCCGTTGTTTAAGTAGGAAATAGCAACGCCTTCAATAGGTTCTTTATAGGTGTTTTTTACAATTCCTTTTATTACAGAAGTTTGTGCGTTAAGCGTTATTGTAACAATTAAAAGTAATGTGAGGTTTACTGTTTTTAACATGTGTATTCTATTTTTTTCTAAAGAAAGTTGCATTTAAAATTTCAGTATTACCAACATTATCTGTTACAACAACTTTTAAATTGTGTTTTGCTGAAGTAAATATTTTATCATTAAAATTATACGTTAGCATGCTATTTTTTACATTGTATTCTAGTAAAATCCATGCACCATCAATTTCACCTCTGTATGTTTTTATTCCAGATTCGTCATCTGAAATTTTAATTTTTAAGGTATTAAAATGGGTAAGCCATTGTTGATCTTTAAAATTATGTAACTGTACTTTTGGGTTTTTAGTATCACTTAGCAATGTAAACTTGCC
>Ga0307989_1000989_pt1 | contig 16369 bp, 15 predicted proteins | sample EllFjometagen185_FD_203164 | JGI IMG/M metagenome (GOLD analysis project Ga0307989, IMG submission 203164) | Marine microbial communities from Ellis Fjord, Antarctic Ocean - #185 | ecosystem: Environmental > Aquatic > Marine > Unclassified | place: Southern Ocean | collected 2014-10-08
ACCAGGTTCAAGAATTTCACCACCGAAATATTTGTTTACCATGGTAACAGTTCTATTTACAAGATTTCCCAGAATGTTAGCCAAATCGGAGTTAATTCTTTCAATAATAAGTTCATATGTTATTGCACCGTCCTGAGCAAAGGGAGTTTCGTGTAAAACGTAATATCTGATTGCATCAACGCCAAAATATCCTATCAGGTCATCTGCATACAATACATTACCTTTAGACTTACTCATCTTGCCTACTCCCATGTTTAACCATGGATGTCCGAAAATTTGTTTAGGCAACTCAATATCCAAAGCCATAAGCATTATAGGCCAGTACAATGTGTGAAAACGCAGTATGTCTTTGCCAATCAGATGTACATCTGCAGGCCAATATTTATTAAACAACTCACCATGATTACCATCAGGATCATAGCCAAGTCCGGTTATATAATTACTTAGTGCATCAATCCAAACATAGATTACATGCTTGTCATTAAAAGGAACTTTTATTCCCCAGTCAAATGATGTTCGTGAAACACATAAGTCCTGCAGTCCTGGTTTTAGGAAATTATTTATCATTTCATTTTTTCTGGATTCAGGTTGTATAAAATGAGGATTTTCCTCAATATGTTTCATTAGTCTGTCCTGGTATTTACTTAATTTGAAAAAATATGACTCTTCTTTTGACTTTGCAACATCACGCTGACAATCCGGACATTTACCATCTACCAACTGGGTTTCTGTCAAAAATGATTCACATGGAGTACAATACCAGCCTTCGTAAACGCCTTCATATATATCGCCCTTTTCATATAATTTTTCAAATATGCGCTGCACAACTTTTTCATGGTGCTCATCAGTTGTACGTATGAATTTATCGTGGCTGCTTCCAATAATATTCCAGATTCTTTTTATTTCCGCTGCAATTTCATCCACGAATTCCTTCGGAGTAACACCTTTTTCTTCAGCTTTAATCTGAACTTTCTGACCGTGTTCATCTGTACCGGTCATATAGAAAACATCATATCCCGACATTCGCATAAAACGGGCGACGCTATCCGCGAGGATGGCCTCATATGTGTTCCCGATGTGCGGTTTTCCGGATGTGTAGACAATTGCTGTCGTGATATAGTAGTTTCCCTTTGACATTGTATTCTGTCTCCTTTTCATAATTAAATCTGCTCATAATAATATACACTAAATCCCCCCAAACTTCAAAATTGAAAAATCATCCCTCCGCTATTTTTCCATTATTGAAAAAATAGCGGAGGGATGATTTTCCGGATGCATTCCAATAGAAGCGATTGAGCTTTTGTATGTCTTGCGGTGAGAAGAAGTTACGCTGTTAGAGGAGTCGGTTACCATTAATATCTAAGTGAAACGTAAGACCCAGGTATTCTGCGGCGTGACGACACATAGACATTCTGCCGAGGAATATTTCGAAATAGTCCATTACCGGTGATATCTCAGTATCAATCCCTAATACCAGAACTGCTGATTTTGATTCCTGACGAACCTCAATTTTCGAACTTTCAACAGCATAATTTACTTTATCATGAATGCCAAAGTTTTCTCTGTCCGGATTATTAACACGACTTCTGTGAACGTCAGATTTATCTGCCAGTATAAGTGCTGCAGATATTATGCTGACGGCAGTTCCTGTCTGCTCATCATGCTGACCTATTGCCATCATAATTTCAAGGGCATCCTCTACAGGCATTCCCATTCTTATTAGAATATCATATGCAAGTGTTGCACCTGTATGCGCATGATCCACTCTGTTTACTGCATTACCTATGTCATGCAGATATCCTGCAATCCTTGCTAGTTCAATCTCTCGTTCGTCATATCCAAGTTCTTTAAGTATATTTCCTGCCGTTTTTGCAACTAATCCCACATGTCGAAATGAATGTTCTGTATATCCAATTTCCGCCAGCTGTCTTGCTGCAAATCTCAGCAAATGTTTTACTTCATTATTTTTCTTTATCTCTTGTAGAGTTATCATTTTACACCTCTGTATATATTTTTAAGGGCAATGTATTCATTCGCATTATGCCGAATACCTTCTATTTCATCCCCTGTTAGTTTCCTTCTGACTTTTCCGGGACTTCCCATAACCATGCTACCTTCAGGAATTATTGTTCCGGGTGTCAGTAAGCTACCCGCTGCTATGAGACAATTATCCCCTACTTTGACTCCATCGAGGACTACTGCTCCCATGCCTATCAATGTATTATTCCCAATTTCACAACTATGAAGCACTGCATTATGTCCTACAGTGGTTCCTTCCCCTACAATAGTTTTCATATTTTCACTGCAATGCAACACACATCCATCCTGTATATTGGCACATTTTTTGATAATGATTTCAGCAACATCACCCCGAAGTACCGCACCATGCCATACACTGCTGTCCTCATTTAGTACCACCATACCGATAATATCAGCAGATGATGCGATATAAGTACTATTGTGTATCTTAGGACTTACTTCCCGAAACATCTCAATCATAAAAACCTCCTGATTCTCTATTTTGGTGATGATTTTTCCTTTAGACTAGGCTTGGAAGGTCTGCTATGAGTGCGCGTATGGGGATACGTAATCGAACAGCATGACTGTACCAAACGAAGTATAAAGGAAAATCAACCCAAAAAAAAGCGACACAAGGCCGCTTTTTTAATCATATTCAGAATGTATACCCAATTATTGGTTTTTGCATTCCTGATTTGCCACTGTGCATGATGTCTTGCAGGCGGACTGGCATGAATTCTGGCATTCGCCGCAGCCTTTACCAGACAAGTTTTTGTTAAGTTCAGCTTTGTTTATAGTTTTTATGTGTTTCATATCATTCTCCAACAATAAAATTCTTACTCAGTTTTGCCTGCTGTGAAGATTACTCTTCTATTGCAACCGTTGCTTCAACGCCTCTAATAGCCCACTTCTTAAAGTGAATCTGTGTATTCTCAACACTAGTGGCTACGATTATGTCATCTTCATTAATGTTAATAACCTTACCGTAAACTCCACCGATGCTAGTAACCATGTCACCTTCTTGCATTGCGCCGAGCATTGCCTTGGTTTTCTTTTCTTTTCTGCGCTGAGGAATTATCAACACCGCATACATGATACCGAATACTGCTACTATCGAAACTATTGACCAAATACTATCCATTATTTATCCTCCTAAATTAGATGTATATCCATATTTTTTGAAAAATTCATCTCTGAAATCTCCAAGTCTGTCTCCTATTATAGCTTCTCTTATCTGTTTCATCAAGTCTAATAAAAAATGCAAATTATGCCAGGTAGTAAGCCTTAAGCCCAGCATTTCATTAGCTTTTATAAGGTGTCGGATATATGCCCTTGAGAAGTTTTTACATGCATAACAATTACATTCAGGATCCATAGGTCCAAGGTCAACGGCACTTTTCGCATCTCGTACAATGAGGCGGCCCTGTGAAGTCATTACTGTTCCGTTTCTGCCGATTCGCGTCGGAAGCACACAGTCAAACATATCTATCCCTCTGATGCTGCCTTCAATTAAGCAATCGGGACTTCCTACGCCCATCAGGTATCTGGGTTTATCTGCCGGCATCAATGGGACTGTATGCTCAAGGGTCTCATACATAAAAGGCTTAGGCTCTCCTACACTTAGCCCCCCTATTGCAAAACCCGGCAAATCAAATGAAGTAATTTGTTTTGCGCTTTTCTTTCTCAAATCAATATATGTTCCGCCCTGAATAATTCCAAACAGAGCCTGGTCATCGCGTTTTTGAGAAGCAATACATCGTTCGAGCCAACGGGTTGTTCTTTGCAGAGAATTATCCGCATAATCATATTCACAGGGATATGGGATACATTCATCGAAGGCCATTATAATATCCGCTCCTAGAGCATTTTGTATTTCCATGGCTTTCTCAGGTGAAAACATATGCTTTGAACCATCAAGGTGGCTTTTAAACATTGCTCCTTCTTCTGTTATTTTACGTCGGTCAGACAGACTGAATACCTGGAATCCACCGCTGTCAGTTAAAATTGGACGGTTCCAATTCATAAAACCATGTAGACCACCGGCCTTTTTAATGATTTCGTGACCAGGACGCATATATAGATGGTATGTATTGGAAAGAATGATCTGAGCATCCATCTCCTCTAATTCCCTCGGAGACATACCCTTTACAGTTGCCTGGGTACCAACAGGCATAAAGCCCGGCGTATCAAAACTGCCATGAGGAGTGTGTACTCGGCCAAGTCGTGCACCGGTCTGTGCGCACTCTTTTATAAATTCATATGTTACAGGATGCTTATTCAAATTAATTTCCTCTATATCTTTTTTACATATTATAACCGAACAACTGCCCGGTTTGAAGTCTACTTTATTAACATAGCATCGCCAAAACTAAAAAAGCGGTATTTTTCACGGACTGCCTCATCGTAGGCATTTAGAATATTGCTACGTCCAGCCAGCGCACTAACAAGCATAAGGAGTGTGGACTCGGGCAGATGAAAATTCGTAATAAGGGCATCAATAGCTTTGAACTTATATCCGGGAAAAATGAAAATATCTGTCTCTCCGGCAGCAGCTTGCAAATAACCACTGTCATTTGCAACACTTTCCACTACGCGTGTACTTGTTGTTCCTACAGAAATAATTCGGCCTCCATCCATTTTAGCCTTGTTTATTATTTCTGCATTTTTCTCATTTATATCATAATACTCTGAATGCATAACATGGTCTGTAATATTTTCAACTTTAACCGGACGAAATGTCCCAAGTCCTACATGAAGTGTAACCTTGGCTATTGATATTCCCTTGTCATCAATTTTTCTCAGTAGCTCATCTGTAAAATGAAGCCCGGCTGTCGGAGCTGCAGAAGACCCTCTGTTTTTAGAGTAAACAGTCTGATACCGCTCAACATCAGCAGGTTTTTCTGTTATGTATGGAGGAAGAGGTATGATTCCCACTTCTTCAAGCACTTCTTCAAAGACACCATCGTATTTAAATCTGACTATACGGATTCCACCATCAACTATTCCAATAATTTCTGCCTCAAGCTGTCCGTTGCCAAATGTAAACTTTCTTCCGGGTAATGCTCTTCTACCGGGCTTTACTAAAACTTCCCAATCGTCTTCTTTGTGCCTTTTCAAAAGAACAAACTCCATCTTACCGCCTGTATCTGCCCGCTGTCCCAGAAGGCGTGCGGGTATAACTCTTGTATCATTAAGTACAAGGCAGTCACCCTTTACCAAATATTCAAGAATATCGTGAAAGTGCCGATGCTCTACACAACCGGTTTTAGAATCTAAAACTAATAGCCGGGACATATCCCTTTTTTCAGTGGGGTGCTGGGCTATTAGTTCTTTTGGAAGATTATATGTGAAATCGCTTTTTTTCATCAATAAAAGTTAGCCTTTTCTATTTGAACTCCTTTGAAATAGTGTTTAATAATATCTTCATATGTATAACCGGCGCTGGCCATACCCATTGCACCCCTCTGACTCATTCCTACGCCATGTCCGGCTCCGGCTCCGGTAATAACAAAATCACCTGTAGTTCCATTACTGAGTTGTAGAGCGACAACAACACCATTTCCATCTTTAGCATAAACAGGCCCATTAGAGGGAACTATTGAAACTCCGTTTACGGTCCTTACCTGCGCTCCGGGAACACTAATGCTTTCTAAAATATTACCTGCTTTTTTAACAGTATATCCTGTATCTCCACCAATAGTGAAAACTTGTGATGGAAGATAATTCGGGAATGCTGACCGTGTACTGACACGATTAAATTCTGCCGTTCCTGTAGTCCCTGTTATTTTCAACTCTGTAATTCTGCCTGAGGCAGATACGCTCATAGCCTCTATTTTAGTTACTGTGCCAATATTTCTTCCTAAATTAGCCATATGACTTGTCATTTCAGCTGCTGTAAAAGAATATGACCAATATTTGGTGATTTCATATGGATCATCAACACTTTGAAGATATGGAACAGCCTTAGACCATACATTTTCAGAATTTGCTGTGGCTCCACCGCTTGATGCAAAATAATATAATTGAGCTAGTGCGCCTCCGTATGTAACCACCATGCCTTCTGTTGCTTTAATAGCATTGTTTGTTGCTAGATTTTCGACTTCATACCCACCATATACCTGACAACATGTAGAATTACATAAATCAAACCCAAGATCCTCGTGCTTATGATTTGCAACTGCATATGTTCGAGCTGCAACAGACTGGGCTTTTAATGCTTCAAAAGGAGTTTCTGTTGTGCCTATTTCAAGGGGTACAACTCCACCAAGATAATCAGCCATTGTAAGTTCATTAATTACTGTAATCTGAGATCCCGCAAATTTTCTTAGCTCAATAGACGTTCTATATCTGTCACCATTAACATTTATAGTTTTTGGATCGCCTGTATAAGCACTTTTAATCATAAGGAAAGATGCCGGACTTTCAGCTGCTACTGCTGCTAGTCCGTTGGAATATTTAATAATAATTCTATCGGTAGAAGGCAACGCCACAGTATAATTTCCTGTGCCTGCTTTTGGTATTATTTTTGATGATATTGCCCTTTGTGCATCATCCTGACTAAGGTAACACCCTTCCCAAATCTGCCATAAATCATTCTCAAGGCATATTGGAAATGCTTCTAATCCCTGACTTAGGTACTCATTTAAATCTGCATATATTTTAGTTGCATCTGAAGTCGCTTCGTTTAGTCTAACATGATATCCGCTTACACCACTGTCAACGAAACCATTAACTATATATGGGGTTTCAATGAGTTTTGTGTAATTTCCATATTTATTGGATCCAATTTCTATTCCGCCTACTGCAGATAACGTTACAATATCCAGTGTTGTGTCTTTTGAGCCTGATGCATAAAAAAGACCTATTCTGATGTTTTTGGGAGTACTTACATAAGCACCCGCTTCTTTACCGGGCGCAGTAAAAACTACTAAAATTAATAATACAAGAATAATTGTGAAATGTCTTTTATACTTAAAAAGCATTTTTTCCTCCGTAAATCAACACCAAAGTGACTAATCTTTTGTAACCTTTATCTGGCAATATTATATTACTTATATGTATAGTGTGCAAACTCCATAACGAAATTTCATATAACCCCCCGGGGGGTTATCGCAAATTTTTTCATAAAACCCCCCGGGGGGTTATATGAAATTTTTAGTATTTTCCATATTTTAATCCACTGTTAATGAAGTGTTCTGTGGATTCAATAATTCTGTCAAGTTGTTCCAGTGTTTTAAAACTGTTTAACCCACATACAGAAGAAGCACCTTTTAAAATGAATCCCCCGCCCACTGCACATGTTTCGATTGTTTTGGCAACCATACTCTCAATCTCATCTTTTGATATATCAACAAAGCGCTGTGACGGTATGTTCCCACCAAAAGACATCCTTTTTCCCATAAGTTTTTTCGCTTCACTAAGAACTGTATCACCGAGTGGTGCCATCTCCATTGGTTCCAAGGAATCAATTCCCATATCATGCCAATGCTCAAGATGCTTAAAAACCGGTCCATGGGCATGATGTCTTATTATTCCACCTGCCTTATGAATTTTCTTATTCATAATTACATCATAATCATATATAAATTCATCAAACATTTCTCTTCCCATCCATGGTTCAATTGCCATTTCAAGGGCACAGAAATAATATACAAACGGAAGCCCTAGATCTTCAATCGCTTTATTTATCTGCGCATACATCTTTTGTAGAATCATATGTATCGTATCAGTATGAGTATGAAGCCACATGTAAAATTTTTCAGGAGGGGCGTTTCGGGCAAGGGTACCAAAGGGATGAGCAAAGGCTATAGTGGGCATAAATTTATTCCCACATATTTCATTAACTTGGTTTTCATAGTCATTTGGAATATGAATATTGGGAAAATCACAAGCCGAAAACCGCTCAAGATCTTCTATTTCATGAAAGTATTGCTTCTTGAAGTGGCAATACTGAGTATTCAACTGGTCACGCTGCACTATCTGACTAAAAATTCCATTCTCTGTTATGTGCCTATTTTCTGTATATGTATAAATTTTATCTCTGCTAATTTCAGCACTCGAAAACTCTCCCGGCACTCCGAAAAGTCCTGAATTAACTATATTCGGTCCTTTGAATGCCCCGCAGTATTCATCAACTAGTTCAACAAGTCTCTGGGCTTTTGGGTACACTTTTAGATTATCCGGAATCCAAAGTTCTATAGGAACCCTGTCGGCTTCTTTAAATGCAAGTGCATATTCTAATCTTTTTCTTTCAGTGAACTCCATATTAGTATTATAGCATTGAATATCTGCACCTTCATGTTGCATAGGCAATTTCTTTCTGTTATAATCTACTAAATTTCATCTGTGGCCGTTACTTGCAGAAGAAATTAGAAAATATTACATAAATATTTTTGACACAAGTGAATATTGATTGGTAGAGGCGCGGTTCTTATCAGTACCCATGTTTGGAAATCAGGATTTCATCGGCATGGCTAAAGGAGGAACTGCCGAAGGGAACGTTAACCTGACACGTTACCCTGGTTGCCGGGTTAAGAACCCTGTGACTGTCATCATTATGATGGAGAGCTATCGCAAATTTATATTTGCCGGTACTCTGTACCGGTTTTATTTTTGCGAATATAGTATATAATTATAATGTATGGAGGAACTAATGAAAAAATACAGTTTTGCAATAGTTGGAGCCACCGGAATGGTGGGTAGAACTTTTATTAAAGTGCTTGAAGAGCGAAATCTTCCTATTGGAGATATTTACTTTTTTGCTTCTTCTCGGACTGCCGGACAAAAGATAACATTTTTCGGTAAAGAGTATACTGTTGAAGAATTGACCCCGACTTCTTTTGACAGAGGCATTGATATTGCATTGTTTTCTGCAGGCGGTGGAATAAGTAAAGAATTTGCACCCTACGCCGTAGCAAAGGGAACTGTTGTTATTGATAACAGCAGCGCCTGGAGAATGGATCCGGATGTTCCGCTTGTCGTTCCAGAAGTTAATCCCGAAGATATAAGAACTCATAATGGAATTATAGCTAATCCCAACTGTTCTACAACACAAGCGGTTGTTGCACTAAAACCAATTTATGATGCATATGGAATAAAGAGAATTGTTTATTCTACATATCAATCAGTCTCGGGCGCTGGCAAAAAAGGCACTGACGAACTGCGCAGATCACTAGCAGGAGAAGAGCCTTCATTACTGCCTCATCCTATAGCTAGCAACTGTATCCCTCATATAGATATTTTTATGGATAATGGTTATACCAGGGAAGAAATGAAGATGGTATGGGAAACCCGCAAAATATTACATGCTCCTGAACTTCGGATTACTGCAACAGCAGTACGAGTACCGGTATTCGACAGCCACAGCGAATCCATAAATGTTGAATTTGAAAAGCCATTTGAATTAGATGAGCTTCGTGGTAGGCTGGCATCATCACCTGGTATTATAGTTTTGGATGACCCTGCAAATAATGTTTATCCCCTGGCAAGAGATGCAGCCGGAAAAGATGAGACCTTTGTAGGTCGGCTTCGCAGAGACGAAAGCTTAGAAAGCGGACTCAACATGTGGGTCGTATCCGACAATCTGAGAAAAGGTGCCGCAACCAATACTGTGCAGATAGCTCAGGAATTAATTAGAATCTGGGAAGATTCTTAGGAGACTAAAACTGATGAAAAACAAAAATTTAATTTTCACACGTACGGCTACTGCTGTAGCAACACCTTTTAAAAATGGATCAGTTGATTTTGATGCATTGGGTAATATGCTTGATTTTCAGATAAAAAATGGAGTCAGTGCACTTTTATTCTGCGGTACCACCGGCGAATCATCAACAATGCCTGACGAAGAACACATGACTGTTGTACGGTATGGTGTAAAAAAGGTAGCCGGTAGAGTTCCTGTAATTGCAAACACAGGAAGCAATGATACAGCCCATGCTATAACACTCAGCAAAATGGCTCAGGAGGCTGGTGCAGATGCTTTACTTTCAGTTGCCCCCTATTATAACAAAACCTCACAGAAGGGTCTTGTTGCTCATTTTACTGAAATAGCTAATAATGTGAAATTGCCTATAATACTATATAATGTCCCGACACGAACAGTTGTTAATATCGATGCCAAAACAATTATTGAACTTTCTAAGGTTCCAAATATAGTAGCTGTAAAAGAGTGCAACCTTTCTCAGGCAGCTGATATTGTACATGGTACCGGAAGTGATTTTTCAATTTATTCCGGTAATGACGAAATGGTCCTTGAATTTATGGCTTTGGGAGCAAAAGGACTTATATCGGTAATGTCCAATGTAATACCCGGCGAAGCACAGTTGATTACAGATGCCTTTCTTAACGGAGATTCCGAAACAGCTATGAATGAGTATTATAAAATATTTCCTCTGATTAAAGCGCTTGGGCAAGACGTAAATCCAATTCCTGTAAAGAAGGCACTTGAATTAATGGGACTTTGCACAGGTGATGTTCGTCTTCCGCTTATTAAATTGGAAGAATGCCATACCAAAATACTGAAAGCCGAAATGGCTAATCTCGGAATCTTATAGGAGTAATTATGCTTAAGTTAATTTTAAATGGATGCGGGGGCAGAATGGGACGTGTAATAAGCTCACTTGTATCTGATATGTCGGATATAAAGATTGTTGCAGGATGTGATACATTACCTCCTGCGGATCTTGATTTCCCGGTTTATGATAAAATTTATAACTGTAACGAGCAGGCTGATGTTTTGATTGATTTTTCACATCCATCTGCTTTTTCAGACGTAACTACTTACTGTGTCACTAACAAAATTCCTCTTGTTATGGCAACAACCGGATTATCAAGCACCCAAATTGAAGCTCTTTCCAATATATCTACTGAAATTCCGGTATTCTTCAGCGCAAATATGTCTATGGGAATTAACCTTCTAATAGAAATGGCAAAAACAGCTGCTGCATTTACTGAGGGAACCTTTGATATCGAAATTATTGAAAAACATCATAATAAAAAACTGGACGCCCCAAGCGGAACTGCAATCGCAATCGCAAACGGAATTAACAGTGCACTTTTGCAACCGAAGACAACTGTTTATGATCGAACAAGCTATAGAAAAGAACGAAGTAAAAATGAGATGGGCATACATGCTGTTCGCGGAGGCACAATTGTTGGTGAACATACTGTTCTGCTTGCCGGCCGTGATGAAGTTATTGAAATAAAGCATGAAGCGATGTCACGAGATATATTTGCTTCAGGAGCAATTAAATCCGCTCGATTTATTAAAGAAAAACCTGCAGGACTTTACTCTATGCAGGATATTATAAAATCTAAATAAACCACTGGAGACACCATGAAAAAACTTAAAAGCATACTTATATACTTCATATTTCCCGTTGTAATAATAGCACTGACATTTGCAAGGCTATCTTTTTTTCTAATATTTATAATTCCAATTTATTTCACCATTTTTACAATATTTCAATATGAAGATATTCGCAAAATTTTAGCTGGCTATAATAGCAAAAAGGGAAATACTAAAAAGGCATTACGACATATTTACAAAGCATACAAGGTGAAAAAATCTTCAATTCATACAGCTCTTGCTTTTGTTTACATGCTTCTAAAAGCCGGTAAATATGACAAAACCGGAGAAATAATAGCGGAAGTTGAAGAACGTGAAATGAGAGATTTTGAAAGTCATCAGCTTGATACCAATAAAGCTCTGTACTTTTGGAAAAAAAATCGCATAAGTGAATCTCTGGAACTTTATGAAAAATTGATGGAAGACGGCCAATCCACTGTTCTTTATGGTAGTTATGGATATATTATTACTCTTGGGGGCAACCTGGCAAAAGCCCTTGAGGTTAACGAAGCAGCCTACAAATACAATTCAAATGATAAAGCCATTATGGACAATCTCGGGCTAACATATACTCTGATTGGAGATTATGATAAAGCTTTTGACATATACGAAAAACTTCTTGCTAGAACACCTAATTTCCCCGAGGCATACTATAATGCAGCTGAGTTAATGAGGCACATGAAAGACTATGACACAGGTGTAAGGTATATGAAAAAATGTATGACAAAACCTTTTAATGGACTATCTACCATCACTATAAAGGATGCTCAGAAAAAATTGGATCAGCTGAACCGTCTCCAAGGCTCGTTTAAATAATCAGGCTCACATCTGACCTTAATAATATCGTCGCCTACTGCTTTTTGAAACTCTATTTCCTTTGCCCATAAGCCAAGTCTTGCTTTGTTTGGAGATCCATATTTTATATCTCCGTACAATATATTACCCCTTGATGAAAACTGTACACGTATCTGGTGATGCCGCCCAGTGATAAGTTGAATTTCCACAAGTGAGAATCCTTCTTTTTCTGAAACTACTGTATATTCGAGAATAGCCTCTTTAGCTCCAATTGTTCCATAAGGAACAATTTGTGATTTATTATTCTTACTGTCCTTTATAAGATAGTCGCGAAGAGTACCTCTTTTATTATCCATTACTCCTCTTACAACCGCCATATATGTTTTTTTAAACTGATGTTCTCTTATCTGTTTAGATAACCGGGAGGCTCCCTTTGATGTTCTTGCAAAAACCATAACCCCGCCTGTAGACCTGTCAATTCTATGAACCAATCCAATAAAAACCTTTCCGGGTTTATCATATTTATTCTTAATATATGCCTTAACAAGGTCCAGCATACTGGTATCACCGGTATTATCAGGCATTACTGGTATTCCTGGTGTCTTTACTACCGCTATTGTATGGTTGTCTTCATAAAGTACTTTTATCACTTTTCCCACCTTCCGGTAAAACCACATGGAAGTAACATTCCATTGTCTGCGATCTCAATTCCTAGTTCAAATGTTTCTATTTTTCCGCCTATACGGTTTTTCAGCAATAGACCCATTATATTTTCCATAAGTAACGGAGAAAGTGTTGATGCGTATGAATTTATGATAAAAAATATTGGATTTTCACTAAGAAGCTGAGAACATAGTTCCATCAGCTCATATAAAGTGTCTTCAATTTTCCATAGTTCACCGTTTGGTCCTCTGCCATATGCAGGCGGGTCCATTATTATTCCATCATATTTTCTGCCGCGTCGTATTTCTCTTTTAACAAATTTAATAGCATCATCAACTATGAATCTTACCGGTTTATCAGAAAGTCCGGATAGGGCAAGATTATCTTTGGCACGTGCTACCATTCCTTTAGCAGCATCCACATGACAAACCGCAGCACCCGCAGATGCACAGGCCACAGTTGCCCCGCCTGTATATGCAAACAGATTGAGAATTTCAGTTTTTCTATCCGCTTGTTTTATTTTATCTATAGTAAAATCCCAGTTGACAGCTTGCTCAGGAAAAAGACCTGTATGTTTAAAGCCGGTTGGTTCTACATTAAATTTTAAATTTTTATAGGAAATCTGCCATTTCCCAGGAGTTTTCTGTATTTGTTCCCAGTAACCGCCCCCTGTTTTACTTCTATGATAAACAGAGTGCGCCTTTCCCCATGGTTTCCCCACCGGCCACATAGCCTGTGGCTCCGGCCTTCTAAGAATATATGCGCCCCAACGTTCCTGCTTAAGCCCATCACCGGTCATCAGCAGCTCATAATCCTTCCAGCCTTTTGCAATTCTTACCTCAGCCATCTCTTTTCTTCCTCCATTAACTGCCATTGCGCATTACATCCGATGGATGTTATGTACATTTTTAATATTCTATGCCTTTGCGGGCGTTTATTCCCTTTTCAAAGGGGTGTTTTATTGCTTTTATTTCTGATACATAATCAGCTGCCGTTATTAATTCAATCGGCGGTTTTCTTCCAGATAAAACTATTTCGCATTTCTTTGGACGGGTATTTATCAGGTCTAGAACTGCATCAAGAGTTACGGCTTTTTCTAAAATAGCTCCAACAGCTTCATCAACAATAACCATATCATATATCCCACTTTGGCATAAATAAATTATCTCTTTCAAACCCTCTGTATGCTGTTTCTGATATTCTGCTTTTTCCTCTGCATTCTGAAGATAGGAAAATTTCGTCATTGTGCAAACCTGTAGTACATCAATACCATCAATGGATTCTATCAGTTTGACCTCTGAACTTTTTACACCTTTTTGCATAAACGAATAAAGTACTCTGCCGCCGCTTCCGGCCATCCTAAGTGCCAGTCCGGCACAAGCTGTAGTTTTCCCCTTGCCATCCCCGGTATAAATATGTACAAGTCCTTTTTTCATATTTAATATCCTTCAATCCCAAAATATTCATTTAAAATCTTCTTTGCAACCGGTGCAGCCCATGACCCCCACACGCCATTTTCAATAACTGTTACAATTGCTATCTGAGGATCCTCTACCGGAGCATAGCATATAAACAATCCATTTGATGATTCATCTGCCTCGTTGCCTGTTTCAGCTGTACCTGTCTTACCTGCTACACTTATCGGGTAATCATCTTCAAAAACTTTACTTGCTGTACCATCAAGAGTAACACTATCCATACCCTCTTTAATAATTTGATAAGTTTCATCAGACCAGACGATCTTTTCAAATGCCTTTTTACCCTCATATATAACTTCACCCTCAGGTGATTTAACGTCTTTAATGAGGTATGGAGTTAGTTTTTCTCCACCGTTAGCCAAAGCCGATACATAAACAGCCAGTTCAAGTGGTGTGAAGTTATTATATAGCTGGCCTATGGAAGTTTGTCCGGTATCAGCAGACCACCACTTTTCATCGAATGTTGAATACTTGTACTCACGATTTGACCTTATACCAACAGCCTCTCCGAATAAATCAATCCCCGTTCCATTACCAAGCCCAAACTGGTCAGCCCATTTATCAATTTCATCAATTCCTACGGCAAGCCCTAATTTATAAAACACAATATTGCAACTGGTTTCTATGCCTTTTGAAATAGTTAACAGACCATGACCATCATATGGCCTTTCAAGACAGAAGTACTCCCAGTTATCTTCTTCGAAATGCCCTTCACATTCAATCTCTGACTCAGCATTATACTCATGCTCTTCAGATTCCAACGCAGCAATTGCTACAATCGGTTTAAAGGTAGACCCCGGTGTATACCTCCCCTGAAGTGCTCTGTTAAATGTAGGTAATCCGAAACTGTCTGTCAATGCATCCACGAGCTTTTCCTGAGATTCTTCATCATCATGAATAAACCAGCCCGGATCATATGTCGGATAGCTTGCCATAACCAATAATTCTCCGGTTTTTACATCAATTACAACTGTTGCACCTGCTGATGCATCACCATAATTAGTCTCACCATCATATTTACTGATAATATTAGCAATGGTTTCTTCCATGGCCTTCATTGCAACATTCTGCAAATCCATATCAATAGTAAGAGTTACATCATATCCTGAGATCTCATCATAACCATCAATTTTATTTAAAATACGGCCTGTCTGCAAATCCGCTTCAACTTCCATATATCCATCACTGCCTCTTAGGAAATCTTCAGCAAATTTTTCAATCCCACTAATACCGATTGCGTCCTTTGCATCATATCCATCGGCTTCATACTCAGGAAATTTATCTGCCGGTATGTTTCCTACATATCCTAGGACATGAGCAACATCCATTACTTCGCCATACTCCCTGACCATTCTCTTTTGGATAATAACACCCTGAATTTCATGCATGTGTTCGGATATATAAGCTATACTTTCTACAGAAACATCGGTTGCAATTGGAATCCTTCCCCCTGTTCTGTAGTTCCATCTATTTTTAAGAATCTCGTACCTCATACAAATGATTTTATATGCCTCGTCATCTGTATAACCTTCATCAATTTTAAATTCTTTTCTAAGCACTAAAATCAATTCTTTTGCACTATTTTTTGTATATTTTGCTGCTAAATTAAGTAAATCTGGATTCTTCTGCCATTCTATAATGTTTTCAATTGTATGATCCGAATTAAAAATCACAGGACTTCTTAAAACATATCTATCAAAAGAGTGAAGGTAATCTTCATCATTTTCTTCAAAAATATTGCTCAATAACAATAGAGATTCATTGAGATCAGAATCAACTGAGTAAGCTTTTGTAAGATAAATATCACTACTTTCTCTGTTAAATGCAAGCGGCAATCCGTTTCTGTCAACTACCATACCCCTGGGAGCTTCAATAATGAACCTATGAGTTATTTTTTTAGAAGATTGAAGTGAATATTCACTGCCGTTTATTATCTGCATATCATATAGCCTTATAATCATAGCAGCAACAGCAATTATCATTACCATTAAAATAATAATATATCTGTTTGTAAAAAGAGTTGATTTTTTCATAATACACCACTCTTTCTTGCACCAAGCCTTCTATC
>Ga0307989_1000991_pt1 | contig 16354 bp, 12 predicted proteins | sample EllFjometagen185_FD_203164 | JGI IMG/M metagenome (GOLD analysis project Ga0307989, IMG submission 203164) | Marine microbial communities from Ellis Fjord, Antarctic Ocean - #185 | ecosystem: Environmental > Aquatic > Marine > Unclassified | place: Southern Ocean | collected 2014-10-08
CTGTGTCTTTGCGTCTCTGTGTTGAATTCCTTTCCTAACCAACCCAAACAGGATTTGTAAATACTAATCCGTTGTATTCAGTTTTCATGCTCATACGAATAAAACCTTTTTCAGGAAGATCTATCACATAATTATTTTCCGGATTATTAATTTCTGTTTCTTTTTTAGAATAATAATCACCAATAAAAATTGAAATATTCGTGATCTCACCAAATTCAGAGGATGTTTTACTTTCATGGATAAGTGTTACCTTACCAGTTTTACATGTTGATCCAATCGGGAATAATTTATCTCCAACTTTTAATTGAAATGAAAGAAATGGACCATTACTAACAATGACTTCACCGTTCTTCAAACCTGCAATTGGTTCATTTGCTTTATATTTGAAAACAGTGAAGAAATTACCGAATATTTGTTTTTTTGATGAAAATAATTTCCAGAAGGGAGATTTAATCTGACGCATTACATTAAAATTACCGTGAGCATCATTTCCAACAATTAGAAAGTACTTTTGTCCTTTAAGAAGTAGTGTTTTCCATGATTCAATAGAGTTATTTACATTCTCAATATCAGCATTATTAATAATCTGCAGAAATTTGATTCCGCTGTTTTTATAATCTTCAAGATGCCAATTTCCACGCCTTAAAGTTAGTTTTTGCATAAAAGGGATCTTTTCGATAGGATGAGCTGCGATGAACAAGTTTTCATCTGTTTGCAGTTTATTAATTTCAGCTAAAGAATGCTGAGGTTTATTCTTAAACCATCTCTCAGCACTATCACCATGCCCATCAATGAATTCATCATGATTAATTGCCAGCATATGCACATTATCACCATTTGAATTTCCAATTGAAACTTCTTCTCCAGGTATTATTCTAAATCTACTAGAATCACAATCTTTTACATCTTGCAGCATCTGCTTCCAAATTGGAAGTTCCGCATCATTTTTTGTGTATGATAATAAGCTGTCATCCAGGTCGTAAGAATGATCTGTAACAAATAGCCAAGAAAGCCCCATTGCTTTTGCTAATTCTGCAGTGGATTTTATGTCAGCTCCAAATTCAACCTGATCGGAAGTGTGATTACTGTGATAATGCGGCTCTCCGGCAAACCAGTTTTTGGGGAACGGAAGTGGACCTTTTGAATAAAAAGTTTTATACGGAGTTTTTAGAATATCAGGATAATTATCATTGATGATTGTTTTTTGTTTGCCATTGATCTCCACATTTAATTTAGCAACTATCTTTATGAATTGATCAACCTCAAATTTGTTTACATCTACATTAACGATTTTTGAATAGTATTTTAATTTTATATCCATTTCATCAACGAAAACTTGTGATATTTTAAAACTAGTTGATTCAATAGAAATTTCAATTGATTTGATTGTTACTGGAAACAGGTCTGCATCCTTTACAATAATTAATATTGGAATCGTCTCAGCTTGATTTTTAATTACTCGAATTGGAACATCTGTAATTATCTCAGGTTCTTTCTTAAAATATTTTGGATACAAATATTTTAGATGATAGTGAATTTCTGCATAAGAAATTAGAAGCGGAGTGCAAGAAAAAAAACCTTCAAGGATATTTACACCTTGAAGGTTAGAAAATATATTCATTTAACTAATTAGATTAATTTATGGAAGCCAGTTTGGATCGAAAATACTTGAAGAGATTCTATTGTTATTAACACCCCAAGGACCGTTTGGAAGATAATAATAAATTGATGCTCCCACCTTACCAAAATTACTATTTGTTGTTCCAACAACTGTGCTGTCAGTTACAGAATAATCAAAAATAAATTCATCATTAGTTTTTTTAAGATCTTTTTTAACATATAATAAATCTTCACCAGTATAATTGCCTTCTTCATCAAGTTTAACAACTGTATGTTCAAAAATATAATATCCGTTTGCAGGATCTGTTTTGAACTCAATATCAGCTCTGGCAATAACTTGCATATTATATACTGCTTCACTTAGTTTTTTATGATTTATTTTGTCTGTTTGCAATGGGATAGTAAGAGTAAATACAATTCCAACCAGCATAATTATCATTATAAGTTCAATTAATGAGAACTTTTTTGTCTTTTCTATTTTTGTGTTTTCAGCCATTTTCCCTCCAAAATCTTCTGACACAGAATCTGAGCTGCATTCTCTTTGTCAAATCTTTTTTATTTCATTTTCTCATCTTTATAATAATAAAAATTCACATTTGTTTTGTTAATATTAAATAACAAAAAATCCTTTACAACATATAACGTATAAAATTTTTTAACAAAAAAAGAATAATCAGAGTCATTCATCTGATATAAATCAGGAAAGTTAAAACATGAAAAATTTAATTATAATTTCAATATTAATCATATTTGTAACACCGATATTTGCAGTAAAATTAGATTTGAATACTGCAACATTACAAGAGTTGAAGATATTATTACCAATCACAGAACAGCAAGCAGATGATATTTACAATTATCGATTCTACATTAGTTTTTTTCAGAGTATTTACCAACTTCGCGAAATTGAATCCATTGATCAGGAAACATTAAATTCGCTAAAACCGCTTGTTTCAGTTTCCCATTATGATGAGAAAGATGAATCCGCTCAGCGTCGGGATGATATTTATTATCTGATAGAGAGATTGGGTAGTAGCGAGGGTTTGCAGGAAGGGATGAGTGACATTTGGGAAGATTATCTTATCTCCCCAAGAAATATTAATAAACTTACATTCTCAGATATTTTAAACCTTCCCAATACATCACCACTCGATGTTGCGGCAATATTGAACCGAGTATCAATTGGAGATTCTATCTCAAGTTATCGTGACCTGCGTAAATCCCCCGGAATTTCATATTACGGAGCAAAAAACCTGCAGAATTATATTTACTACAAAGAACAACCGGAGGTGCGTGATCTCTATTTTGATTACCAAATGAAATATAACGATAGTCCTTATGGCGATAGTGAAAAAGAGATGTATCTGGAATCAATGATCAGATATGCTGATGGAAGCCCTGCAATTAAAAATAAATCTTACTGGGGATATTTTAATATGGAATCCCATCGCGCTTCAATGGTAAATAAACTTAGAGTTCGTTATAAGAATCAATTTAAAGCAGGATTCATCTACGAGACTCCCAAAGGCTCAACTCCTGTATTTGATAGCAATTCACAAACCCTTTTTGAGGATGGAAAATTTTATATTGGCTATGAGAATAATATAGAGTTATTTGGAAACAATTTCTTAAAGGTATATGCTGGTAATTTCCGTGCTACTTTCGGTGAAGGACTGGTTATGGAAAACACCGATTCCTACAGTCCCAGAAAAACCGGATATGGCTTTAACAAAAGAATTACGGGAATTATTGGTGATATCTCTCGAACACAGGAATACGCACTTCGGGGAGTAGCTTTAGATTGGAAACGTAATAATATGAATGCTGTTGTTTTCATCTCTTCCGATAAAAAAGATGCTGTAGTTTATGATAGTAATGAAAATGGGATATTAGATAAAAACGACTATATACTTGGATATATAAATCTAACTAATCGTTTCTCTAATGACGAACTGGAAGAAGCTGAAGAATTTTTTAATGAATATGCCAGCAATCAGAATCAGGTTACAATTGCTCCACGTCTCGATGCTTTACAAGAAGATATTATTGGTGGGCATCTTGAGTACTCTCCTTTTATTGGAACACATATAGGGTTTACTGGTTATGAAGCAAGATATGACAGAGAGTTTGTTGTTCCTGAAGAGGATGTATTAAAGCACCTTCTTATTTCTGACGATGATTATGCAGAAACTAAGTGGAAGATAACCGATAATGAAATTACAAACATGTATTCAACTATTACCCAGGAATATGGTAATAGAGATTATAGAAGGGTTTTGGGTTTCGATTGGCGAACTGTTCTCAATAATACTTCATTTCAAGGTGAATATGCTGAGTTGGAAAAAGATGGAAATATTGAAAAGATTGGAGATGACCCAAGTGCACTCTTGATAAGTTCTTACACTCAATTTGATAATTTATATCTTTTGTCGATCTATCGTGATTATGATATCGATTTTGATAATCCTTATCAACGTAGTTTCTCTGAAAGTGAGAGATTTGATGATACTGTTTTTGAAAAAATGACTTATGGTTTGAATAATACGTTATTAAATGATATGTACAATAATTCAGCACAACCTTCTGCTGAGAAGGGAATCTATTTCGAAACCAGATATCAATTCCATAGAATGCTCACACTCACAAAAGCTTATCTTGATGTTTGGGAAAGAAAATCTGATGCACGCCAAGGTATTCGTGCTCAGGTGAATCTTGAATTTAAACCGATCCATCAAATGCGATTCAGACTCCGCCATAAGCACCAGGTTAAGCGATATGATGACGAAATGGATAGAGGTAAATCACAAGCAGATGAAACCGAACTTAAATTTATCACATATCTTTCAAACTATGATAAATTACAACTCGGATATGTTTATGCACGAGTATTACAGCCGCCATACTTATCAATTCTATCCAATCCCGCTGAACCCGGTGCGGCAGATATGGCACAAGCTCAAACACTTTCCGATGGTGATATGATCTACCTGGATTATACTCATAACTTTAATAAGAATCTCAAAGTTATCGGGGCTTTTGCCGTCTGGTATGCAAAAGGTGGGTCTTTTTGGGATTTTGAAGATATTGAACTTGACTTTGATATGAGTGACAGAGGTTTTAAAACATGGTTCAATATTCATAGCAGAGTTGCAGATAATCTATATTTATCACTAAAATACAAATACAAAAAATTCTTAACAAGAGAGCTGGAATTCAGGGATTATAATGAAATTCCTGAAGAGGGAGAATATTACTTCCAACGTGTGGAAAGAGAAGAAAATATTGTCCGCTTACAGCTTGATTGGAAATTTTAATATTTAATATATCTGGAGGATAGATGAAAAGAATATTTTTAATAATAATATTATTTACTTTAATTTCGAGTTTATATTCATATTCGATATTAGAAATGGAAACTGGAAACTTTATTGGAAACTTTGATCCGCATTCTGCTGCGATGGGTTCTGCTGTTGGTGCAGGTGGTTTTAGATTATTAGATTCTATGGTCAATCCAGCAAATTTAACCGGTTTAGAAAATGGATTTGGATTTCAAGGAACAAGCAGCTTCCTAATTGATTCTGATAATAGATCTTTACCAATGTATAACTCTTTTGATGCTTATTGCGGAGACGCTGTTTATGTGAGTAATGCAAATTTTTACAATGACTTCGCAGGTGGAATATACTACAAAAGAGTGATCTCAGATTATGAGCTTGCTGCATCATTTCAATATAGACCGCAAGTCAGTTTCAAAGCTGATTATTTTGAACAGGTCAGAAATAACAGGAATTCTGATGATAATGGATATCCACCTAAGATTGCCCAGAATTCTATAGAAAGCAAAGGTGGAATTAATGCAATGGCTTTTCAGATTGCTGTGATTGATACTAACCTATGCTCATTCGGTATAGAATTTGCAAAATATTTAGGTGACTCTGAAATGGAAAATAGTGTGATCTGGACACCGGAAGCTCAAGACATTATGAACAATACATTGAATGACACTATCAATACGCTGGAAAGAGAATTCTCAGGATTCAAGTTTAAAGTCGGTATGAATTTTCATCTATCTCCGAGATTTGATCTGGGTTTGTGTATCACACCAAAAGTGGAGCTTGATGTTACTGGAGACAAAGATGGGGTAGATGTAGAAGAGGCTGTATTTGTTTATACTAAATTTGATTCTACGGGTACACCTTTAGATTCACTAACTTATGCTCAGTATGTACTTCCGATGAATGCTCGTTTAGGGTTTTCTTTTAAACCGAGAAACATAATGAGAACTGTGATGAATTGTGATGTGGAATATATTAAATGGTCTGATACAAATCCATTATACGATGATGCAATTAACTATTATATCGGTGTAGAGCATGTTTTAACAAATAAAATCCCATTCCGTTTTGGATTCAATTATACGACGAGTTATGGTTTGCATGAAGATTCCGGCTTTGTGTTTTCAAATGAGATCACTACACCAACCTTTACGGCAGGAACAGGTTTTACTATCTTAGATAAATTTACTTTTGATATCTCTTTAGAATACTCAAATCGACAATATGAAACTTTAGATCTTTTCATGGATAGTTATTATGATCATGAGGATCTTTGGGAAAACTACTTTTATTTGAATCTTCAAGATCGCGGATGGGAAAATCCCGATACAGTACACGAGTCATTTATCAATCTGAAATCTGCAATTAGTTTTACATGGTAGGATAACATGAAAGCTAAATTGATATTTTTACTTCTGCTAGTATTCGGTAGTTTTCTATTGGCAGAAGACCTGATGCTGGATGTAATATTTACAAATGATATTCATGGTGGAATAGATAGGTATCCTGCAACTTTTATGAATCCAGACTTCCCGCCGATATTAGGTGGAGGTGGTAGTGCTGCAACATACATAAAAAGTGTTCGGAAACTTTCTAGTACCGGATTACGAGATAATTTACTGATTGATGCTGGAGATTTCTTCCAAGGACATCCGGTTGGAACAATGAGCGATGGACGATCTATAATAACTTACATGAATATGATTGGATACGATTTTTTAGCGATTGGAAACCATGAGTTTGATCTAGGTGAAGATATCTTAATAAAAACTCTGGAGAATGCAGAATTTCCAATTCTATCATGTAACATTGTGAAAAAGGGTACAGAAGAACTTATTGATTATGTTCTCCCTTATAAAATTATTGAGAAAATAGGATTACGCATTGGTGTGATTGGTGTTACTACAACAGATACAGAGCAAATGAGTTTTCCTGATAATATAAAAAATGTTGATTTTCTTCCTGCTAAAGAGCAAGTACAGAAATATGTAAACATTGTAAGAGAGAAGAATGTTGATCTTGTCATACTTATAGCGCATATGGGACTTCCATACGATCCACAGCCGGCTTATGATGCACGTTACTCCAACACGGATGAAGAAAAAGAAGAACGGCGTTGGGGATATGATGCTCAAGAAATAGCTCATGAAGTTGAAGGGATTGACATAATGTTTGGTGGGCATATGCATAAAGGATTTGCACAACCATGGGAAGACCCCGATACACATACTTTAGTTCTACAGGGTTATGCCTATGGAAGCAGCGTAGGGCATGTAACAATTAAAATAGATAAGGATACAAAAACGATTTCTGGATATGATACTCCAGCAATAAATGAAGGTGTTCTTGTAACAATGTTTGAAGATGAGTTTATTCCTGATGAAGTTATTGGTGATACCATATTAGTTATGCAGCGAATAGCAGAAGTTGGTATGGATGAGATTATTGGAGAAGCCAAAATTTACATTTCAAAGCTTGGAACTGGAACTCAAAATCTTATTGGAAATTTGGTTTGTGAAGCAATGAAAGATTATACTGATGCAGATTTTGCATTTATGAATCTTGGTGGAATAAGAGATGAATTACCATCTGGACAAATAACATACAGAAATGTTTTTAATGTAATGCCATTTGATAATCAAATTGTTTTGATCGAAGTAGACGGAACATTCTTAAAAGAAATAATCGAGACAAGAGTTTCTGGAAGTAGACATGGGTTAAGAACTGCTGGAATAAAAGTTGTAATCAATAGGAAACGAGAAAACTTTAATCGAATTTCAAAACTACTGATTGGTGGTGAGCCTTGGCAAGCTGATAAAATTTATAAAATTGCTACATCAGATTTTTTATTACAAGGGAATGCGGGATTAGCCTTACTAACTAAAGTGCCAGAATCGATTATAACGCACTATGAGCAAGGACTGAGAGATGTAATTGTTGAGTATATAAAAAAGAATTCACCTGTAAGCGCAATAATTGATGATCGCTGGAAAAGAGATGATAATAGCCTCATAGATCCAAACCTGAAAAAAGAAATGGATAAATAATATTCTAAATTATTAAATAAAATTCGTTGACGTTATAACGTAAGAAAAATAATTGATATTTAGTAGTTAAGCGATTTTTGTGAAGTTAAATTATTTCAGCAGTATTTGCCTTTTTAGGCACACAAAATCATGTTGAAAAGCACATTTGCGTATTATATTTAAAGGGAGCTTCAGTGAACGAAATTGGCAGGTTAGATGGTGACGATCGTAAAGAATTAAATGAGATTTTAGATAAGATATTTACCTATCTTGATAAAGATGATTTAGAAAAAGCCCAAACTATATTAATTAAAATATCTAAAACACCTAATTATTTTATTCGTGAATATTTAGGAAAAAGTTTAACTGATTATAGTAAGAAAACTAAAATACAGAAGATTATCAAACCTATGTTAAAGCATAAAATATATGGTGTTAGGGCAACAGCACTTTTCTATTTTTATGATTTAGATAGAACTAACCCAGAAAAGGTATTCAAACTATTAGAGAAAACATTTGATAGTGTACCTTGGGAAGTTGAAAGTGTGATAAATGAAATGTGGAGAAATTTTCCTGATTTCATGAAGGAGAACATTGTAAAATGGATCGATTCTGGTGATTCACAGAAACGTGCTCTTTCTTTTCATGGAATGGAAAATATAGCAAGATCAGATCCAGGCTTCATTATGGAATTTATAAGTAAAGCTATTGATGATGATAAAATTGAAGTTCAAAAAAAAATAACTCATATTCTTACTCAAGTTGCCAGAGCTAATCCTATAGTTGTATTCCCATACATTAGAGAGTGGCTTTCTTTAGGCTCAGATAAGAGAATTAAGACTATTTGGGTTTCAATGAAAAAATTAGCTAACATCGTTGTTCAAAGAAGTAGAAGAGACAAATCTGAAGAATTTGTTTTATTAACCAAACAAACAATCAGTGATTGGACAAATGATGAGAATGAGAGTGTCTCTAACATGGGTAAGAGACTATCTTATATAGTAAATAGATAATATTTAGAAAAATGAAAAATAATATTTCCATAAAATTGTTAGTATTATTCATTGCAATTGTTTTATGGATACATCAAATTCTTATAAAAGATCATACAATTGAAATTGATATACCAATGAAATTAATTGATACTCCTCAAAACTTAATTCCAGATTCCTACAGATTACCTGAAGTTACTATTAATATAAGTGCTTCTGGCAAAGATTTGCTTCTTTTCCAATTTTCTAGAAAATCATTCCAGATTAACACATCTCATTTTCGCTATGGGAAAAATCAGATTAACCTAAAAATAGACCAATTAATGTATTCTGATAAAATTGTTTTGAAGATTAATTCAATTGATAAAACCGAAGATTTTTTTATTAATATGGATAAACTTGTTGAAAGAAGTAAAATACTAAAAATCCAATATGCTTCTGCAAACGATGAAGAATTCTTCATCAAAAATAAAATTAAAGATGAAAAAAGAAAAATCGCTTTAAAGGGTCCTCTTGCGTTATTAAACGAAATTGAATTTGTTCTCACAAAGAAAATTTCAAGCAAAATGATTGAAGATGGGAAACTTACTGCTGAATTAATCTCACCTGATCCTAAAATTGAACTTCCAAAAGGTAAGATTGAATTTGAAATTACAAACACTAAAATTATACAAAGAACCATTTCACTAATACCTATAAAATTTTCAGAAACCAGAAATATTACAATTATTCCACAAAAAGTCTCTGTGATGGTTAGCGGACCTAAAGAGATGGTTGAGCAGCTTAATACAAATTCAATTATTGCAAATTTGAATACTTCTATTTTGAAAAAAGATTTTGCCAGTGTCTCATTCGAAGTTCCTTCAGGTATTAAAATTATCGAGTATACACCGCAAAGAATCCAGGTCATTCAAAATGATCGGCAATGATAAAACAAAACTATTTAAAATATTAGCATTTGAAACCTCGTGCGATGACACATCGGTTGCTGTAATCAATTCAGATTTTAGTGTTGATGTGAATCTCATCTCATCTCAGACAACACATGAAGATTTTGGAGGTGTTGTTCCTGAACTGGCTTCCAGATTACATTTAAAGAATATTATGCAACTAACTCAAGCTGCACTTTCAAAAGCTGAATTGAAATTTGAAGATATTGACGCGATTGCGGTTTCTGTAAATCCTGGTTTAATTGGTGCATTACTAGTTGGAGTTTCATTTGCAAAAAGTTTAGCTTATGGCCTAGGTCTACCACTCATTGCTATAAATCACATGCTCGGTCATATTTATGCAAACCGAATTGAAAATCCTCAACTATTACCTCCCTACTTAGCACTTGTTGTTTCCGGTGGACATACAGAACTAGTAGATTTTAAAACAATGAATGATTTTGATATCATAGGAAAAACACGTGATGATGCAGCTGGAGAAGCTTTTGATAAAGTATCTAAATTGTTGGGATTGGGTTATCCGGGTGGACCACTTATAGATAAGTTAGCAGAAAAAGGTGATCCCGGTTTCCATAAGTTCCCAAGAGCATTAAATAAAAAAGGTAATTATGATTTCAGTTTTAGTGGATTTAAAACATCAGTTAGAAATTACCTGGCAAATAAAGATGATGACTATATTCATAAGCATCTTGCCGATATCACCGCATCTGTACAAAAAGCAATTGTTGATAGTTTGGTGTCTAAAACAATATCATTTGCTAAACAATCTAATACTAAAACGATAATTGTAGCTGGTGGAGTGTCGGCAAATAGTTTATTGCGCTCAGAAATGATTAAGCAAAGTAAATCTATTGGCGCAAAAGTTCACTTTCCTGCTTTAGAATATTGTATGGATAACGCTGCAATGATAGGTGCTGCTGCAATTGAAAAATACATAAATAAAGATTTTGCAGATCTATCACTTAATGCTTTTTCTACAAAAGGTATAAGAATTTTATAATCTAGCTTTTTAAATAAATTTATATTCAACAATAAATCCCCTTGACCTGTAAAGTAGCAGAAATTTTCTATAATTAATAAATAAGTTAATGCTGGGATGGCACAAATGGTAGTGCAACTGGTTCAGATTCAGTAGATTTGAAAATTGCTGATATAAATTCAGAGAGGAAATTGATTTATATAAATAAAGGTAAAGCTAAGAAAGATAGAACTACGATCTGATCTAAAGATTTACTCGATTTTTTGAGAGAATATTTCATAAAATATCATCCAAAAATATGGTTATTTGAAAGTATTTTTCGAAGACATAAATTGACAAGAAGATATCAGTAAATAATTTACGTCATAGTTTTGCCACTCATTTATTAGAACAGGGAGAGGATTTGAGATATATTCAAAAACTTTTAGGTCACAAAAATTCAAAATCATCTATTTCAATATAGAAATTTTAGAGCGATATGCAAATAATCCCAAATTTCTAATTATTGAAAAGCTTACCGCGAATTAATGCTAAATTACTCGAATAAAATTTAGATTGATAAAAAAGTAAATATATAGCCAATTAAGTATATAAAGCTATCTCAGTTAAAAAATAAAGAATAGGAAAATTATGCAATTTAACGAATTAAAAATTATCGAGCCGATTCTGAAAGCTCTGAGTAAAGAAAATTATGTAGAACCGACAGCGATACAAGCAGAAGCGATTCCACTCATTTTAAAAAGGAATGACATCTTGGGAAGTGCGCAAACTGGTACAGGCAAAACTGCAGCTTTTGCTATCCCCATTCTGCAGAATCTTTTTCGCGATCGTCATCAGAATAAAAACTCACGAAAAATTTTAGCATTAGTCATAACTCCCACACGGGAACTGGCAATTCAGATAGGAGATAGTTTTACTACTTACGGAAAATACACCGGAATTAAAAATACTGTTGTTTTTGGAGGTGTTAAGCAAGGAACACAAACCACAGCTCTACGTCATGGAGTTGATATTTTGGTAGCAACTCCGGGCAGGCTATTGGATTTGATGAATCAAGGTTTTATCAGTTTGAAAGATGTAGAATATTTCGTATTGGATGAAGCTGACCGCATGCTTGACATGGGCTTTATCAACGACATCCGCAAGATCATCTCTAAACTGCCAGCTAAGCGACAGTCTCTTTTTTTTTCGGCAACCATGCCGGACAGCATTGTGAAACTTTCCAGGAAAATACTGAATAATCCTGTAAAAATAGATGTCAGTCCAATTTCCTCTGCTGCCGAAACAATCCAGCAATTCCTATATTATACTAATAAAAAAGATAAAAGAAGTCTTTTACTCCATATTCTGCAGGATGCCAAGATTGATCAGGCTTTACTGTTCTCTCGCACCAAACATGGAGCTGATAAAATTGCCCGTCATCTTAAAAAGTTCAAGATCAAAGCAGCAGCAATCCATGGAGACAAAGCTCAGAATAATCGGCAAAAAACTTTAGCTCAATTTAAAGCAGGAGATCTCAGGGTGCTGGTAGCTACAGATATAGCAGCCAGAGGTATCGATATCGATAAACTGAAATATGTCATTAACTTTGATATTCCCAATATTGCCGAAACCTACGTGCACAGAATTGGCCGATCAGGACGAGCAGGAGAAGAAGGCAATGCGATATCCCTTTGCGAACCAGAAGAAAACGCTTATATCAAAGATATTGAAAAATTGATAAAACTAAAGATTAAAGTCGTAACTAAAAATCCTTTTCCCCAAACAGATAAAGCGATGACAAATGCAGAAAAAAAGGAATGGGAAAAAGAGAAACAAAAAAAGAAACAGGAATTTTTTGCAGCGAGAAAACTTAAAAAGGTAAAATCATCCAGATATTAACTACTTATTAATTGATTGATTATCTAATCGCACTAGAGATATGTTCTTCTTTGTCTTCGTCATAGGCATCCTTTCACCTAACCAATTCGTTTTTTTAGGTAGAATTCAATCTTGTACATTCCTTATGGTTCCCTAGAATGGATAAACAAATTTTATTTCACCTCTTTTCTCCTGTTTATTAAAAATATATTTTGCTTCTTGACAGAAAATCCTTAACTTAACTTTCATACCCCCATAGGGTATATGGAGGAGAAATGAAGGAAGCATGTGAACAGTGTTCTATAAGGAGTGCACATCACTCAGAAGAATTGAAAAAGGATTTTAGAGACAGATTGAATAGAATAGAAGGTCAGGTTCGTGCGGTAAATAGAATGATAGCAGAAGATATATATTGTAATGACATTCTAAATCAGATATCTGCTGTCCAATCAGCACTTACTTCCGTTTCTAAATTAATATTAGAAGCCCATATGAAGAGTTGTGTTGTAGATCAAATTCAAGAAGGGAAGATTGAAGTGATAGATGAAGTTATGAAAACAATTAATAAACTTATGAGGAAATAGAAATAATATGAAACGAAAAAAAATTCTGCTTATCATGATACTTTCTTTCTCTGTTTTATTTCTTTTAGCAGATGAAAATCTTACAATCCTATTAGATAAAGTCATGAGAGCTAATCCTGAAATATCATCTCTTGAATTTCAGATTGAAGCACTAAACGAGAAAGAGATCTTTGTACAAAAGTTAATGGATCCGATGCTTGCAATTGAATACAGTAATGTTCCATATAATACTTGGAAGCTGGATGAAAACCCGATGTCGGGAATCCAACTGAAGCTGAAACAGACGATCCCGTTTCCAGGCAAGAATAGCAAACGAAAAGCAGTTGTCGAATCGGAAGGTCAAATAAAAATTCATGAGCTTGATGAACTAAAACTTCAATTGAAAGATAAAGTAAAGAAAGCATATTATCAATTAGGTTTGAACAGAGAATTAAAAGTAGTTTCGTTAAAACACATTGCGCTTTTGGAAGATCTGATTAAAACAATGATCAATAAATATGAAATCGGAAAATCTGCACAATCAGATATTTTACGGATGACATTAATGAAAGAAAAACTTCTGGATGATCTGGAAGATTTTAAGCAGAAAGAAAGTGAAATACAAGCAACTTTAAATTCAGTCCTAAATCGTGATGTGAGAACTTTTATTAGTACCGAGAGCCTAAATCTCAACTTTGATCTTGATCTTGACAATCTTTTGAAAACAGCAATCCAAAACAGACCACTTCTAAAAAAGATAGAAGAAACTTCCAAAATGAAGAGACTTGTTTTTAAATTAGCACAACGTGAACGAATGCCTGACCTCACTTTGTGGGCAGGATATCGTATCAGAAAAGATATCGGAACAATGGAAAATATAGATTTTGCATCTTTAGGTTTTTCTTTTCCTATTCCATTGGATATGAAAGGCAGAACTAAAGCGAAAATGAATAATGCAAAGTTTATGGAAAAAGGGGTAGATGAAAAATACAAAAATGTTGTGAACAAGATTTCTGAAATGCTCATTATGGCAACCTCAGGCTTAGAACGTCAAAAAAATAAGATCAGTAATTACAACATCAATCTTATTCCGGATGCAGAGAAAGTTTTTCATTCGGAGCTCAGTTCTTACACAACAGGTAGAGCGAATTTTGCAGACCTCTATCAAGCTCAACTTCAGCTCATTCAATTTGAAAAAATACTGCTGAAATCAAAATTTAAATTTAAGATGTATGAAGTTACAATCGAAACTTTAATCGGAGAAAAATTATGAAAAAAAGAAATCTATATATAATCAGTTTTATATTGCTGATATTGGTATTTATCTTAGCAAGCTGTACATCGAAACAAACAATAGAACATGATTACTCAGATGCCGAATATTACACATGCCCAATGCATCCTACAGTCGTTCAGGATGATGAAGGTGACTGCCCGATCTGCGGTATGGATCTGGTTTTGGAAAAGGGTGGTAAAAAGGAAAACAAGAAAACAACAGGATCCATCATCATTGATCCGACAGTTGTGCAGAATATGGGAGTTCGTGTAAAACACATAAGTTACAGAGACATTTCTCATACAATCAGAACTATCGGGAAAGTGGAAATTGCTGATGATAGAAGTTATTCTGTAAATCTGCGTTTTTCAGGATGGATAGAAAAAATATTTGCAGATAAGATCGGACAGAAAATTGAGAAAGGTACTAAACTTTTTGAAATCTATTCACCTCAGCTCATTGCAGCCCAAGAAGAATATTTACTCGCTGTGAATTCCTATGGAAAAACCAGTAAAATTGCTGAAGCAACAGAAAAAAGACTTCTTTTATGGAATATCCCTAAACGGCATTTGGAAAAGATTCTTTCCGAAAAAAATGCTCAACAAAATGTGATCCTTACATCACCCTTTTCCGGGAATATTCTGCATAAAAATATTAAAGAAGGTTCCAGAGTAAATGTCGGAACTGATCTTTATCATATAGCAAATTTAGATAAGATCTGGATCATTGCAGATCTATATGAATTCGATGCAGCTTCGGTAAAAACAGGTCAGCAAGTTACAGTTGAATTCACAAATTTGCAAGGGAAGATCCAGAAAGGAACGATCTCGTTTATATATCCAACCTTAAATACCAAAACACGAACACAGAAGATTAGAATTGAACTGAAAAATCCAGGTTTAACAATGAAACCGGGAATGTTTGCAACCGTGAGAATTGAGGTTGATAAGCTACATGATGTTCTTACCGTTCCCACTGAAGCAATAATAAATTCCGGTGAAAGAAAAATCGTATTCCTCAGCAGAGGAAACGGTAAATTTGAATCTAAAGAAGTAGATACAGGCTTAACAGACGATGCAAATTATTACACTGAAGTAATTTCCGGATTGAGAGAAAATGAAATTGTTGTAGTTTCTGGTCAATTCCTTCTGGATTCAGAAAGCCAATTGCAGGAAGCAGTTCAAAAGCTGCTTGATGTAAAATTCCGTTCAGAATCAAATATTGAATCAACGGATAATCACGATCATTCTGAAGATACTTATTTTACTTGTCCTATGCATCCCACAATTGTTCAGGAAGAAGCTGGGGAATGCCCGATCTGTGGAATGGACCTTGTTGAGAAAGAGAAGTAGGTATCTATTATGTTAAATAAAATCATAGAATTTTCCGTCAAAAACAGGGTCTTCATCATTATTATTACAATCGTGATTATAGGAATCGGTATTTGGTCGATGATGAATACTGCTGTGGATGCCATTCCCGATCTATCTGATGTACAGGTTATCATTTTCAGTAAATTCCCAGGGCAGGGACCGCAAGTTGTAGAAGAGCAGGTTACATATCCACTTACTTCTGCAATGCTTTCTGTTCCTTATGCCAAAAGTGTTCGCGGATATTCCTTCTTTGGATTTTCGATGGTTTATGTTATCTTTGAAGATGGCACTGACATTTACTGGGCACGTTCTCGTGTGCTGGAATATTTAAATGTTGCACAGGGAAATTTGCCCAAAGATGTAAATGTTCAACTCGGTCC
>Ga0307989_1000992_pt1 | contig 16346 bp, 16 predicted proteins | sample EllFjometagen185_FD_203164 | JGI IMG/M metagenome (GOLD analysis project Ga0307989, IMG submission 203164) | Marine microbial communities from Ellis Fjord, Antarctic Ocean - #185 | ecosystem: Environmental > Aquatic > Marine > Unclassified | place: Southern Ocean | collected 2014-10-08
GAACTTTTTGGTGACTTTTTGGTTTCAAAAAGTGCACCCGCCTTGGCGGAATGTGATGCAATTAGTAATTATATATTTATGAATTGAATGGTTGGTACAATATGTATTGTACGAATATCATTTGACAGATTACTGAAAATAGTGTAGAGTTCTTCTCCATGGATTTTATGTGTGTTTTAGCCTAGCTATAAACCACTTAGACCCATGTTGATCTCGAAAATCACGGAGTGTAACAGTTCACGTTTTAAAAACCTTAGCTTAGAGGAGCTTTAGAAACCATGAATCCTAACAACCCGATCTCAAACCGCAAGGAGCACGCCATGAAACTCACGTTTCGCACCATGACTCTGGTGATCCTCATGATCGCCTTCGCCCTCACTAGCTGCGCCAGTACGGGCAGCAACACCAAGGGCGGCACCCTCACGGGTGACCCCTGCAACGACGCGGCCTATGCCAAGGCCTTCCCGGCCAACTGCGCCAACTTCGTCCCGAAGGTGGCAACAGCGCCGTGGGAGATCCCCGTCGTCGTTGAAGCCAAGGATGACGTCGTCGATCCCAAGGCCGACAAGCCCAAGGTCAAGGCTGGTGGCTGGTGGAGCAAGACTCCCGAAGCTGACACCCAGGACGATCCCAAGGCCGACGATCCCAAGGCCGACAAGCCCAAGGTCAAGGCTGGTGGCTGGTGGAGCAAGACTCCCGAAGCTGACACCCAGGACGATCCGGCGGCAACCTCCAAGGTCATCGTTATCAAGGACGACGCCACCCTGGGTCAGGCTATCGCCAGCCAGGGCATCCTCATGATCGGCATCGTCTTCACCGAGGGTGACAACTTCACCGAAGCCCATGGCGGCGCCCGTAAGCTCGTCGAGTCCTACTCGACAACCTCCGGCGTCACTGTCGGCATGATGCTAATCGATGGTCAGAACGTGGCCACCATGAAGCCTCTCGGCCAGAAGCTGCTGGACGCATCGGGCAAAGATCTCTCCGCCTTCAAGGGTGGGCCCCTCGTCTTCATGCGCAACGCCAAAGGCGAATGGGGGCTTCTCGAAAGCCCCACCAAGTCGCAGGTCGACAACATCCTGCGATCTGCTGGCGTGAAGCTGTAGCTGCACTCCGTTTTTCCACCCCGGTCTCTCCGATCACCGCTTGCGGTGGTCGGAGGGGCTTTTTTTTATATAAGAAAAAACACACATCGAATTTTAAATTTATAATTTTAAATTTAAAAAAATATGATTAGCTCATTAATTCCTTAATTCTTCGTAGTCCTTCTTTAATGTCTTCCATAGAAGATGCATAAGAGAATCGGATGCATTTATCACCTTCACTGCCAAATGCACCACCTGGAACAACTGCCACTCCTGTTTTTTCTAGCAAATATTCTGTGAATTTAAAACTGTCATTAATCTCATCCGTAAAGGCACCTGATACATCTGGAAATGCATAAAATGCACCTTCTGGTTTTCCAAGCTTCCATCCCGGGATTGTATTCATTTCTTCATATACAAAATCGCGCCTTTTTGCAAAAGCTTTAGCCATTTCATTAACGGAATCTTTTGGTCCATTTAATGCTTCTACTGCTGCCTTTTGGGCTATACAGCATGGATTAGAAGTAGAATGACTTTGCAGACTTCCCATTTTTTTAATTACATCTAGTGGTCCTGCAACATATCCAATTCTCCATCCGCTCATGGCATAACTTTTTGAAACTGCGTTGAATGTAAAAGTAATATTTTTGATTTCTTCAGAGATACTAGCTGGTGAGAACATCTTTTTTCCATCATATACAAAATATTCATATACTTCGTCGGAGAAAATGTAGAAATTATACTTAAGCGCCATATCTGCAATTTTTCTCATCTCTTCCTCCTCAATCATATATCCAGTTGGATTACTTGGGCTGTTTAAAATAATTGCTTTTGTACGATCTGTAACAGCTGGTGCTACCATTTCTGCAGTTAATTTAAAATTATTTTGAGTAGTATCTACTGTAATGATTTCACCATCACAAACATGCACCATATCCGCGTAACTAACCCAATAAGGTGATGGAACGATAACTTCGTCTCCGGAATTAAGGATAGCCATAAAAGCATTAAAAAGTGCCTGCTTACCACCATTTGAGATAATCACATTTTCGGCCTTGTATTCAATGTTGTTGTCTTCTTTAAATTTTCTACATACTGCTTCTTTGAGCTCAATAATACCAGTCGCTGCAGTATATTTAGTAAAACCATCATCAAGTGCTTTTTTCGCTGCATTTTTGATGTGATCTGGTGTGTCAAAATCGGGTTCCCCAGTACCAAATTTTAAAATGTCTTTTCCTTGTGCCTTGAGTTCGATTGCCTTTGCGTTGATTGCAAGTGTAGCTGAAGGTTTAATTTTTTGAATACGATTTGATAACATGGCAAAAATTGTTAATAACTATTACATATATATTAGCTAAAATTTTGCGATGTTGGAAGCTTGAAAACGAGAAGACTCCGGGTCAAGCCCGGAGTGACAGTGTAGTTTTCTAGTTCTTTACCCCAGGCTTTTCCTTACTTCTGCAGCTTTTTCTAGCTCTTCACTAAAATCTTCTCCCTCTTCATTTAATAAGTGGATTGAAGATACAAGATTCCTGTGAATCATATGCTTCGTTTTTAGAGGGCCAAGTTTAACACCTAGATATTTTTCCATTTCTTTCACGTCTTCTTCTACTGCTTGAAATACAGGATATTTTTTTGCGAGTAATGCAAGATTTTCTTTATTTAAATATTTCCCAGCATGGATGAAATCTGCACGTAAATTACGATAATGTTTTTCGATAGTATCTAGCTTACCTTCTTTTATAGCGTCACGAATTCCACGTCCACTTCCTATAAATTCTGGTGGTACACCAAGTGAATATAGAGCCCCTGTAAATTTAATGGCACGAGGCAAGCTAACGTTACCTACCCCCCGACTATAACCAAATAGACCTATATGTAACATACGTTCACGACGCCCTGGAACGGCATTTGATATTTTATTAATAAGAGTCGCTGCAGATTCAATTGTCTTCTTATAATAATCTCCAAATTTTTCATTTACCCATAAAATATCTTTTACTTCTTTATCACTAAGAGGTAAATATGTCATTTTAGGAAGTCTATCTTCGATTAACTTTATGGCTTTTTTTACTTGGGGTAATGGGTAGTCGTAGCGAAAAGCGGACTGAATTGTTATTGTTCTTATTCCTCTATATTCTTCAATTGTTTCTTCAATTGTTTCTGGGTTTACTCCACCCCTAAAAGGTAAGCACCCTGGGCCAATTATTGGGTACATTGGAATGTTATATTCATCTCCCACTTGATAAAAGTTTTGAATAGCGACTTTATTGGAAAGTACCGCTGGTATGATTCCAGAGTTTAGAGCAGGATCAGAGCGTGCCATAAATGGCCTCATATATGGTGGTTTTTTCCCGAATTCTTTTTTACATCCTTCTATATATTCAGAAAGAACACGCCCTGAATTACATAAGTGTTTAGTTCCTTCAAAAAGTGGAATTACATGAAACTCTTGTTGTATTTTTCGCTTAGTTTTGAATGCCTGTTGTTTAAATTCTGCAATTTCATGAAAAGTTTTTCTTACCTTCATGAGCTGAGCCGAACTTTGTGTCATTGGCAAAATAACCTCAAATATTGGTGGTGCGTTTAGCCCTACCTCTTGTGCTACATCATCTGCTGTTAATATCGCCATAAAGGCTCTAGCAAGCCTAAATCCACTTTCTTCATCTATATTTGGTATGCGAAATGTGAGAAAAATATCTTTCCCTAATTTATTTTTTGAAAAGAAGGAGTGATATTGTTGAAAGAGCTTTTCAACAACGGCTTCATCAACAAACTTACCCTCCCAGTCCCACATATACTCGGTACATTTTAACTCTTTAAACATCCTGTAGCATTCTTCGACTTCATCAAGGGTATTAACGAATTTTTTATTCAAAAAATAAGCCTCTCTAGCATTATCTGGATGCTGAGTGGCCATTGTGGCTGGGATTCTTCTTGCCATATTTTGGAGGGTTAAGCTACATTGATGTTAACACAAATATATTTTAAATTCTAAATTTTAAATCTTAAATGATATATAGGCGGAAAATTAAACATGGGTCACAAACAGGGCGAAAAATTGGTTTTCCGACTTTAAATTTTAATGTGGGAACTTTTGAAAAAAACAATAAACCCGGAGTCTATTCATGCAAAGTAACAATTGATGAAAAAAGTTATGGAGGAGCTTTGTATTTTGGTAAAAAAATGCATCAAAAAAATGAATGTTTGGAGGTTTTTGTACTAGATTTTTCGAAACAAATATATGAGAAATGGATAACATTTGAAATCATTAAATATATTAGGGAGCCAATGGAGTTTTTTGACTTAAATAAACTAAAATCTCAAATAAAAAAGGACCTAAAAACCATTGACAAAAGGGTATGATAATGTATAATTCTTACCTTTTTAGTAAAATACCCTTATGTCAAATGAGGCCCCCCAGTGGTTAGATGAATTTGAACAACAATTAGGACAGTTATGTAATAGTGAAAATTCATCTCATCTAAAAGACAAATTATTAATATTATCTACACGTACTCGCGTTACACTTCGTGCAATATTAATGGAAAAAGATGATGGTGGAAATCGCCCCTCCTTATCTTATGAGGTTATCGCATTAGTCAATGAGCTTGCTCAGATTGATCTTTTTAATGATAAATTAAGAAGACCAATTAATGATATTTTATTATCATCTGAGTCGCATATGGATGCAAATATAAGAATATCTGAATTATTAAAAGCTTTAATCAAAGAAGAAGGAGAAGGGGGAGATAAAAAAAAGAAAAAAATATTAACCTTTATTGGCACTCAATTGGAATTAATATTGCCATGTCCTGAGGCTATTTTTGATAACTACGGTTCTCGAAACTTCTTACAACGAATAAAATTATTTTGCAAATATTATGATGTTCCTTATGATTTTATCTTATCAATTGAAGCGATAATACATCAAATCGTTGAAACCAATCATAATACTGATCCAAATTCATTTCCTAAACCAGTAGATTATAGTGCAGTACTTTCAGATGCTTTCTTATTAAAAGATATTGCATCATCAAAAAAAAGGGCTCCATTACATTCAACAAAACTACCTGAGAAAATTGGAATTAATGAATTATTACCTCCCCTCCCAAAAGAACCATTGGATATTGATGCTGACAATACACCTCATCAAATTAGTGGAGAATTAACAATAGGTGATGTTCCTGAGGATGAATTAGAAGAATTAGAAGAATATACGGGGGATGAAGAACCCTTGCCTCCTGCATTTAATATGGTCGATCCATCTCCTCCTGATAATCTGGATAGTATAGATGGGGATGATGGGAGTATTCAAAATGTAGATACTACTTCTGATACACAGAATGTAAATGTTACTGCTCCACCTGATGCAGTAATTCATGAAGATGCTCTATTAAGTATGCCTAAACAACCAGCTGTTATACAAAGAACTAAAGTTATAATACCTAAGACTTCTGTAAGGCGAAATAACTCATTACTTGTAAATAAATTACTTGTTAGATATCCATTCATGGGATTACTACTGTTGTTAACAATTCTTTATCCAAATAATGACTCACCCCTTGTGGGTACTGATTCAAGTAGTGAATGTACCCAAGAAGGAGGTTGTTTTGATAAAGATAGAATGGAACTAAAAATAGGTAAACTTGATAATCTTACCAAGCCAAATATCCAAGAACTTTCTCATGATGATGCTGTTAAAATAATGTCTTCTTATTTGGAAAATCTTCCTAGATTTGTAAATTCCCCTGAAAAAATACAGCCTTTTGTTCATGATCTTGTAGAGGCAATTGAATTATCAGGAAATGTTCCATTAACGGAGAAAAATATTTTATATTTTATTACAATAGCAAGACGGGAATCAAATTTTATTAGTAATCCTATAAAACAAAAAGGTGATGTGATGCTTTCAAATGCCCTTAATATTCTTCTTGCTAAATGGCCTGTTGGGAAAAAATTATTATCTAAAATATCTGACTTCAGTTTTGATATAAACAAAAAAAATCTAACCCGAAAAGAATTAGATGAGCTACTTGATAAATTGATTGCATTATTTGATAATGATGAAGGTGTTATCAAAAAGACTGTTGAAAAATATTTATCTGAATTACGAAGTAAAGAAACTGAACTTGATATTTATAAGTGGGCTCAAAAAGTAGCCTCAGAAATAGATAAGGGAGAGGTGGGACGATTATTAAATGAAAATACATTAATAAATACAGTTCAAAGTGCTGCAGGATTTTTGGCAATTGTTATTAATGCGGATGAAACAACTGATCCTATGCAAGAATTAATTAAATATTTACAAACTCAACCAAATTCTTTTGGAATTTTTCAAATCAATGTAGATAGAGTAATTCCTTCAATTGAAAAAGATATTCCAATTCTTAAAAAGCATCCTAACTGGAAACATTGGAAAAAAGCTTTTAATAAATCAGAAACAAAAGTAAATCGAGATATACTTTCTCGTGCATTAATGGATGATGATGATGCAGCTATATGTCCTCAATATGTCGCTGAATCGTTGCTTATAAGGTATTATATGGCATCAAGCATTTTTGCGAATGACATAATACAAAATGGGGAAGTTGACGATGAAGAGTTAATATTCGCAGCAAATGATCATCATCTAGGTGCATATTCTGCTCAAAATGGAGCATTGCAAAAAGCATTAAATAAATATATTAGGGGAGAGATTACCCTTGATGGAGATTTAGCAATACGCCTACCTATTGGTGAATGTCATTCTGGTGAAACTGCTAGGGCTTTAATGATGGCATTAGGTAAATTGCAAAATGAAAATAATGCAGCTTTCATAAAATTAATTAGACAATCATTTATACTCGACATTAATTTTGATGAGCTTCCTGCATGGATGACAGACAATAATATGGAAAATCTAAAACAAACTCTTGTTGATAGATTTGTTTGTATGGACGATAGATCACTTGAACAAACGGCAATATGGAAATGGCTCGTTGTACATCAAGGTTGTGAAAGTAGAATAGTACCTGATTGGGCGGTTTCTTCTAGTAGTAATATGACTATAGCTAAAACTCAATCAAAACCTTCAACAATTTATGCAGAAAAAGCTTATAAAACCTATGGGCAGATTAAAAACATGAGAAAAACACCTAGAAGGGATCAGAAAAAAGGTCGCAGATAACAAAAAACCTCACTCACACGACTAGCGCATGAGTGAAGCGAAGTGAATAATAGATCCAGGTTAGGGGTTTTTGCGGAATTTCATCGCGCGAAATATCCCCCTAAGGTCACCGGTGTCGATACCACCGATTTGACGATGCGAACGCGACGTCTTAATGAAGTAGGTTCTTGGGATACCGTCTCCTTTGCGCTTGTCCCCTACTATATCTCTTACGGCTTTATCAAACGTCGGATATAGCCAGTTGGCGATTTTTTCGCCAGTTAAGGGATCTCTATCACCTGTTACTGTAACAAAAGCGAAGTTCCACCCTTCCTTTTGCAGTGTGGAAAGAGACTTACGGAGTGCGCGACAAGGAGGGCAAGAGGTGGCCCCGAAGGTAACTACTACTGGGTATTTACCCGCAAGAAGGATGCTGAGATTGTTTGGGGTAAGTTCAATCTTCCCCTTGGGTGCATGCGAGAAGTAAGGACTTGGAGTCCAGTACACGTTGTTGTCCCAGGCCGGATATTTCTTCCATGGCCCATATGGAACATCTTCGTCGTCGACGAAGGTCCATGAGACATGATCGTCTGAGTGATATCCGCCTTTATACAAACCGAGATACCTGCTTGTCGATGGTGAAATATCGATGCCCGGATAGGTTGGTTTTCCGTCACCGAAAACGTAGTTGAAATGATTACACTGCTTATTCCAACTAGATTCAGATCCAGAAACGGGTAGGCAGTCTATCAGTTGAGCATAGACTTTTCGCGAACCATGGGTAACCTCTACCCACCTTCCCTTGAGTGCAGTCCGGTTCTTCCCGCTGTGTTTGGTCTTGTTGTACCACGGGATTTTGGACTTATTTGAATCTTCTCCATCAGGACCGATGTCACTGTATGGAAGGGCCAAATAAAATGGATTGCGCCGCGGAGTGCAATCGGGTGGGTTATCGCTTACGCGACCGTAGGGTGAATCAATGCATCCAAAACGCTTCAGTGCGTCAACATCCCATGCAACAGCTCCTTGAACATAGAATTGAGTTGCAAGGACTTTGCTGTGAACCCGGTACTTGGAAGTACCTGATTGCTCGAAGAAGCCCTTTAGGCCTCCCAAGTCTTGGTTAGGGGTTGGAGTAAAAAAGCCTTTCAGACCGCCCAGATCCTGCTTTGGTTCTGGAGTAAAAAGCTGTTCCCAGCTTTCGTCTGCATCGACATTGGTGGCTAGTGATAGCAACACCAAAATCAACAACATCTTAGATAATCGCAACATGCCGGTACCTTTCTATTCAAATATTTAGGATCTAATTATTCAGGATCATTGGTTGTGCACATAAATAATGACACAATCCAAGTGGGATATTATACGGATATTTTTGGATTTTGTCAAATACTTACCACTTTATTGTATTGGTAAATAACTACTTGACTTATTTGTTTATTATGCTATAGTTATAGATGTCATCGAAGGTACTATCTGCGATCTACCCCTGCTACCCTTGCTCTTCATGAGCACCCCCAAGTAACAAAACCCCCACTTGTGTGGTGGAGAGACAGGAAAAAATCCAACTTCCCCCAACCTTTCATGACCTAAAAGGCCTCGCTCTCCACGCATTCGCGTACCGGGGCCTTTTTTCTTGGTGAAATTATGTAATAAAAATTACAAATTAAAAACCAAGAAGACTCCGGGTCGAAGCCCGGAGTGACAGTGGAGAAGACTCCGGATCAAGCCTGCCTACCGGCAGAGGTAGGTCCGGGGCGACAGTGTTAAATCCATTTAATAGAACACCCCATACATGGAGCTTGGTCTTCATCGACCTTTTCACCTGCTAATAATAAACCTAGGGCGTCTCGTAAATCTGTAGTTGTTACATCACTTTCACTTTGCCAGTTATCATCTAGGCGACCGTGATAAGCTAGTTTTTTATTTTGATCGAACACAAAGATATCTGGTGTACACTGGGCTTGATATAACTTTGCGACTTCTTGTGATTTGTCTCGCAAATAAATAAAATTAATTTCTTTTTCTGAAACGAGCTCTTTCATGGCCACAAAAGAATCTTCTGGATAACCATTTGAATCATTTGGATTTATTCCAATTACCTGAACTCCCCGTTCTGCATAATCTGCCTGCAAAAATACCAATCTATCAATTATTGCCTGAACATATGGGCAGTGATTACACATAAAAACAATTACCAAAGCTTTTTTATCATTAAAGTCTGATAATGAATATGTTTTATCATCTGTACTTGGAAGGTTAAAATTGGGTGCCCCTGTTCCCATTGGGAGAAGTGTGGATTTGAGTAAAACCATAATAATAGGAGTAAGGAATAAGGACTAAGTATTATTAGTCTGATTTTATTTTAGCATGTTAAAAAAGCATTCATAATGATTATTGAATCTTTTTAAAATCAAAGTCGTAGGGTACTCATGGGTGGAAGTCTTCACCCCCCGAATGAACGGAAGGTGAAGAACAAAAATTGATCGGATGTGTGGTGCTAGAGCCCCATATGCATAAGGACACAATGAATGTCTCCCTTATTTACATACTTGGGCATTGAAAGCCACCTGGCATGGATTGAACCTTTTTGATGAATTTCAGTTCCGTTAGTAATGGCCGTTTTTTTGGTAGTAACCTTACCATAGGCTGAAATCATGTAGCTGGTTCCCTGTTGAGAGAGGTAATTTTTCATCCTGCTCTCATGAAGACGCTCGGGTTTTTTTCGACAAATGAGGAAATAATGATCTCCCTCATTCACCTGGTCATACACCTTTTTACCTTGCTGAGTGAGAGCAAAGGCATTTTCGAAGGTGAATACCGGTGGGGTAGCCCCTTTAGTGACGATAGCTTCTGGTTTAAGGTTGGTTTCACCAAACCTGGGACCTTTGTAACCATTGGAGTAGGACTGTCTTTGGGTTTGCTGCCAAATGAATACGGGGTTTCCTTCTACCACCCCTTCCTCTGTTTGGTGCATACCTGCATTACCTACAACTTTCTTTTTTGTAGGCTTTTTGGTGTGTGGGATATCCCACGGGGCACTGGTCGTAGCTTGTTGGGTTGGCTTGTACCCTTTGCAGGCATTTGAAAATGCCTCAGCATATGCTGGATCTCCGCAAGGATCTCCAGTCAGGATGGGGTCGCCTCTGCGAGCAACTTTATCGCTAACACAAGCGGTAGCGAAAATAACAAAAAAACAAATCCACAATACTTTCATATTAGGCCTCCTTTTAGGCACGTTTCTTTTTAGACAATTATACACATGAGTACCACAACTTGAATTTTAAAATATAGATGATTTCAATGAACGAATGATATATTAACATTTTTTATTATGGATGTCAATTTTGTATATCATAAAAAACCGATAATGGTTTTATTAATCTTAAATCATCGGTAAATTTATTTATTGGCCTTTATAAAATCAAGGTGGAGGAGTGTTTACTTAGGGGTTCGACCTTAGCCCCCCGAAGACGGGGGGCTAAGGTACGGTTAGTTCCAGAAGGGGCTCGCGACGTAGACCGCTGTGATTCTTGCACACAGACGGGTCATCCTGGGGTTCGAGTACCATTCAGGTGCGGAGAACAGAGAGATGTTGGCCTTGCCGGCCTGGATGGCTTCGAGGTCGCCCGCGATGACATCCGTGTTGGCACTGGCACCGCTTTTGTGGGCGATGTAGGCGAGCGCCATTTCCATCAGGGCGGCCATGTCTTCCGTTGGGTCCCAGTAGAGACGACTGGTACAAACGAAGACCATGCCAGTCTTGACCTCATGAACGCCTTCGCCGTTCCCCGTGTAAGCCCAGGCGGTATCGAATACTTCCTGCTCGGCAATCTCTATGCCGTATTCGCGCAGGAGGTCTTCGGGGGTGGTAACCCCTTTCTCGGGGTTAGGCTTGGCCTTCGGAGGGTCGCTCCAGAAGCCGTCCATGGCATTGGATGCCGTGGAGTCCTGCTGGGGCTCAGGCGCGGGCTTGGCCTCCGGAGGAGCACTCCAGAAGCCGTCCATGGTGTTGGAGGTTTCGGTGGAGTTGGCGGTGTAGGCAGAGGCCTGGTCACTTGTCGAGCCAGTGCTCGCGCACGAGGTCAATAGAATCATGACCACAAGAGCGCAAATCGCGAATAGGGCGGAGAACAGAACAGAACGTGGAATGGGGCTCATCATAGCGAGTTCCTACTGGGGGTTAGTAAACACTTCCACTTTGATTTCAAATTCCTATGTTGTTAAAGAGTAAAAATACTTTACCACTTTTTTATATCTTTGTCAATGGGAAAGGTAGACAATACAATGACTATTAATTTTTAATTTTTAATTTGAAAATATTGTGGTAAAATTTTCGCAAATGCAAAAGAACATTATTATTATCATCTAACATTAGATAGTCTGCCTAAATCGGATCTGTCTGCATGTAGGTGGTTTTTTTTGTATATATAATTCCTATTGGTGACCCATTGGTGAACCGATAGGTGAAAAATACTTTTACTTATTTAAACAAAAACACTATGTCCTCCGAAGTAAATGATCATCGTGAAAATGATGCTGAAACTACTGATCAAGCAGTTGAAAATTGTCGCCTAATGACAAATCAAGCACTTTCTGATAATAATAAAAAATTCAATCCATTTGGAAATGCGGCTATGGGGTTTCGAGATGATTTTGATGGAGTGTGGGATTGATCGATAATAATCCATTTTTTGACAATCCATAATTCATCCCCTACAATCTTTAGGAAAAAAATATCCTACTTATGCTTTCTCGAACCGATGTAATTACACACTATCAGCCAGATATCCCTGTAAAAGATGTTGATGCTTTTAATTTACAACACCTTGGATTAATTGGTGCTGGCTTTGAATTAAGACATGAAATAAAAAATTTCTCTGATGATAGAACGAAATATACTATGGGTCGTAATGAAGAATATTTCTTAACTCATCCGGGGAGCATATCTGTGTATTTAGAACCAACTGATAGTTTGTATATTTACGTGAAGCTTGACCCGAAACTGCAACTTGAAGATTTAATTACTCATCAAAGAAGTCAATTTGAACCTGTAGCAGCTACCCCTTCCTAATAAAATTATGTTTGGAAATAGCTTCACCCCTTGACAAATCAATGGTTTGCTTTTAATATACCTTTCTAGATCATGCAAAATGCCCCTCAAATCATTGAAAGTTTTAAAGATCATTTAGCGACGCAATTTGATGGGATTCAGCGAAAGACAAAAAGTATTACTACTGGAAATAAGCATAGCTTTTATCAAACCCATTTAAATGAAGTCCCCCGTCTTACAAAAATTATCATTGATGATGTAAGGCAATTCGCTCCTCAATTATTCAGTGGAATTGACCCTGACATAATTGATATTATTGCTAGGGGACATGACTTATTTGAAGATGGTTATGGAAAAGATTGCCCAGAAAAATGCCAAAAAAAACCAACTTGCCCCAATCATTACACTAAACTTGTACTTGAAACACGAGCCTTATTCATAAAACTGGGTATGAGTATTAGTGATGCTGAATATTGTGTCTCCGGGATTGCGCATCTTTCAAAAGATTTTGGACTTCCAAAAAATATTCGTAATCTCGATATGTATAGAAGATTAAGCCATCAACCACTTGAGATTAAATTAATAAAACTTGGAGATAACTGGCATAACCTAAGCACCTTGTATGGAAGAGGGTTTGATAAGGCTGTTACAAACTATTTAAAAATTAGAAAATCTTGGGAGACGATCTTTTCTAATGAAGAACTTGAAGCATTGTCTAATGCCAGATATATGGAAAGACCAATATATCGACAAGAACGAACAGCTCTTTTTACGTTTATGGAAGATGCCATGCAAAGAGAATCTGATTTACCAGATATATATTTACCCTTTGGAGAATATTCTCAGCAAATGGTTAATCCGCTACGCTTATATGAAATAGAAATAGGAGAGATGGAAAAACGATTGATACATGTTGGATTACATAAGGGTATCCGAAGAAAAATCGAAAATATTTGTCTGAATGGTATGGTTCCTGTTGCATATCCAATTTTACCTAATGCTGGTGAGTCTCAGGTTGCATTAGCAAGAATGACTGATGTGGAAAGGTTTTCAACATTATGTAAATTCCAAGCTTATAACCTTTCTCAAATTCAGAATATGATTGCTAACGTAATGGAAGAGGATGCAGCAATTTGTATTGGACAAAGAAATATGTTTTATTCTGACATGGGCCATAGAGAAAGGGTTCTTATTTTCCTAGATACTATTGAGCGGAGTGGTGAAGATATAATGCGAATGGCAGATGAAGATGAATTAAATCGATTAATCGAAGATGCAATAATAAAAGAAAGAGAACGACTTGATTCTCTTCCTCCAGATCAGATGAAGGCCATGTATTGTTAGTTCTATTTTTTTATATATAAATATACCTTTTCTTCAATCTTGCTTGGTTTTATATCGTGAATTTGGAATGCATTAGAAATAACCCGGGTTCCTGGTTTTAGTTTTGGCCAAACTTCTTTGTAAAAGGTTTTCATCGCATTTGGCAATAGATAGCAAAAAATTACATCTGCCTTTGAGTAATCTTGTGTCCAAATATTTCCAAACCTAATATGTGCTTTAGATAATGTAAGCAACTTTCTTATGTTTCCAAAGAGAACCAATGGGATTGAAAGTTCATATCCAATGGCTTTTTTTACTATTTTCGCAGATTCAAAAACCAAGCGCCCATCACCACATCCAAGATCATAAATTGTATCTGTCTTTTTTAATTTAGCGAGTTTTATCATTGTTTTATGACGCTTTCGAGCTGATGGAACGAAAGGTCCACTTGTAAATGCAGCGTAGATTCCAGGAAGAATAAGCATAAAAAGAAAACCAATAATTATTCTTGGATCTATCCATGTGATACCAAGTGACCACAAAAGAACTACAAGACCTATCCCAACAATGAGTATAAATATTACTGATTCAGCCATATGAATTTATTAAGTGAGTCAAATGGTGGGCGATAGTGGAGTCGAACCACTGACCTCAGCAACGTCAATGCTGCGCTCTAGCCAACTGAGCTAATCGCCCATGAACGTAAGAATAAGTGAATGGCTGCGATTATCTCATGTTGAGTAAAATCGAAAGATCAGCTAATCGCCCTTCGTCGGCATTTTACTTCAATATACGCCTTAATACAATATTAAGACCACTATTTAAACATTTGAGATATATAAAATTAACAACTTTTATCTACCCACTTACAGAACTCAGGATCTCCATTTTCAATCGATGTGAAAATGATACATGGACAATCATATGAATGCATTTCACGGACTAAGCGGATTATTTTTTGTTCGTTTTTTGCCCTAGCCTTGATAAAAAGAACACTTTCTGTTGCCTTTGAAACCTCCCCTTCCCATACGAAATATGCTTCAGATGTAGGAATAATGTTCGCACAAGCAATAAGCCCTTCTTCTAAAAGTTCCATAGCTATGTCTTTTGCTTCTTTTTTAGTGGGAAGGGTGATGTAACCTAGTGATAATTTCATAGTTTCGGGTTGGGCTCGAGTGGGTTTCGAATTGGTGTCGAGTTGGGGTTATTGGATATTATTTTTTTTCTTTAAATATTTAATAAAATTTAATATTTTAACTGATAGATTATGATATTTTTTTTCAAAATATTGAAATCTTTCTTGATTGATACATTGTTTATTATACAGAATTCTTAAATGATGTTGAGTCTCATCACTTGACCCAAGTGAAATATATAAAAACCGAATAAAATCTTTTGGATAATAACGTTTTCCATATCCTTCTACAATATTTGCTGAAATGGATGATGATGAACGTTTTATCTGTTTAATTTGTTCAATTTTCCAATCTAACGGGATTATAGAAAGAAGCCGAAATAGTCCTGTTTCAAGCTCAACAGCAATTTGATAAACATATAATTCTTTATAAAACATAATAATTCAATTTAATACTACTAATCTTCAAAATTCGTTCTAATTATATTTTATAAATATCAAAAAATCAAACTATTCGAAACCTATCCGAATCCAATTCGATACCTACTTGGGCTTAAATTATAAGGGAATACTGCATATCTTCTGGCTCATTCTCCTGCATCATCTTTTCCAATACTTCAATTAATATTTCTACATCATACAAGGCGCGATGAAGGTTGGCATTGTTTTTGATTACCTCATAATGATCAGCAAGGTCTTTTAGTTTACCAGGTAATTTCTGTTCTTTTGCATAAACCAAACTACATGCAACTTGATCATTTTGATAAGGAGTAAATCCGTTTCTAATTAAATTCGAATTTAACATTGGAAAATCAAATTTAATATTGTGAGCTACAAGTGCACGATCTCCACAAAACTTTAAAAAATTATCATATACATCTTTTGGCTCTGGAGCATCTGCCAGCTTACTATATGGAATACCATGAATCCTTTCTGCCTCTTTACTGAACTTGTTTTCTGGAATTTTAATAAGTTCTTCATAATCATTTATCTTCCCATCGCGCCCCCAAATAGTTGCACCAATTTCTATGATGTTGTCGTGAAAAGTATTTAAACCAGTAGTCTCTGTGTCAAAAACTACAAACTCTTCACCCGAGAAATAACGGCGGACAAAATCAGGAAATTGAATTATTTTCATACTTTATTTCGAATTACTAATTATATAAATATTTGCAAAGATCAGTATATTCAAAATATATAAACTTTAAAACCATTTAACTCCTGTGAAATCCTATCAAAACTTACTTTATAGGTTTTCGTCTGTAATAGAAGGGTATTTTTGTCGATTCATTTTTAGTTGCCCTCTATTTTTTTTATCTCCTAATCTCTTCTTTTTAGAACGAAATGGGATCTTTGTTTCGTGACGAGGTGCATTTTCTTTATATTTTTCATATATTTTATCAAGAAGGCTGACGATTGCTTTCTCACGATTTTGTGGCTCACTTCTTTCATCATTACAGCTCGAAAGGATTTTTTCACCACCGTTACAAGATGAAAAAGCTATATGAACTCCTTTATTGCTCTTGTTTACGTTCTGCCCACCATGCCCATGGTGAAAGTGGGAAATGGATATATCTCCACAAACCTCTGGCGAATGACCAT
>Ga0307989_1000993_pt1 | contig 16340 bp, 13 predicted proteins | sample EllFjometagen185_FD_203164 | JGI IMG/M metagenome (GOLD analysis project Ga0307989, IMG submission 203164) | Marine microbial communities from Ellis Fjord, Antarctic Ocean - #185 | ecosystem: Environmental > Aquatic > Marine > Unclassified | place: Southern Ocean | collected 2014-10-08
TTTGGCTTTATTTTTAGATGACAAAGAAGGAAAGGTTGGTCCAATTCGTTCAGCAAGACCTTATTTAATAGATTGGGCAGACGAATGGACTGGTGCACTTGTACATATTGGTGGTAGTAATGCGGCTCTTGCGAAGTTGCATGACGATGAATCATTAATAAATATATTTGAGTTTGAAGACTACCCTGTAATTTCTCGTAGTGACAATAATATTCCACCTCATAATGCCTTTGGATCTTTAATAAATATAAATAAATATTTAGTTTTGAGTCACAAAGAAAAGACAATTGATATGAACTATGAATTTAAAGATTTTGAAGATACTTCCGGAGACATTAGGATTGTCTCTCTCCCCTTTCAAGATAATGATTATGCTGTGAAATATGTTTATGATGCAGACGACAAGCACTATGCTAGATACAATGCGGAGAAAAAACATGGTGAAATCAAACCTGCAAACATTGTTGTTCAATTTACAAAACATGAAACTATTGATGACATAGGAAGAATGGATATCGATACTAAAAATGGTGGAAAGGCTTGGATTTTCCAGAATGGAAGAGTTGTGAAGGGTGAATGGGAAAACAATGGAATGTGGACAAAATATGTAGATTCAGATGGGAAGACTATTAAATTCAATCCAGGCCCAATATGGATTCAAGTTGTTCCAAATGACATGGTAATAAATTATTTTTAGTTTTTTAGATAGTTACAAGTGAAGCTTTCCGATTTTGACTATATTCTTCCAAAAGAATTCATAGCCCAAGAACCATTAAAAGAACGTGATAATTCAAAGTTAATGGTACTTAATCGTGATGATAGTAGTATCAATCATCATAGTTTTTTTGATCTACCAGATTTAATAGATTCAAATTCTGTATTGGTTTTTAATCAATCAAAAGTAATACCTGCAAGACTCAAATTCCCACTTGGAAATGGTCATGCAGAGATATTATTAATAAAAAAAATCAAAGATGATACTTGGGAATGCATGGTGCACCCTGGAAAGAAATTTCAACCACAGAGCACCATTGAGCTTGATAAAGAATGCTCTGCTCACATAAAGAGCATTACCCCGCATGGACTGAGAGAAATTGAGTTTAAATGTGATGACTTCACAAAGTATTTAAAAGAAAAAGGACACACCCCAACACCACCATATATCAAAAAAGAAGTTGAAGATTCAAATAGATACCAAACTGTTTATGCAAAAAATGAAGGTTCCGTTGCAGCCCCTACTGCAGGGTTTCATTTTACCCCTGAGCTACTTGATAAGCTTAGGAGTAAGGGGGTACAAACTGAATTTGTAACACTTCATGTTGGCCTTGGAACCTTTCAAGCCGTAAAGACGGATGAAATTAAAGACCACAACATGCATAGTGAATGGTTTGAATTAGAAGAAGAGGTTGCGAACAGATTAAATAAGGCAAAAAAAGATGGGAAGAAAATAATTGCCGTAGGAACAACCAGTGTCCGAGTATTAGAATCCTGTACTGAAGGCGCGATACCGTTATCGCGCATAACAGCACAATCCGGTGAAACAAATATTTTTATTTACCCAGGATACAAATGGAAATTTGTCGATGAACTTATTACAAATTTTCATGTACCAAAAAGCACATTACTAATGCTTGTTAGTTCATTTGCAAGCCAAGAGTATATTTTAAAGGCATACGAAAAAGCCAAAGAGAACAAGTACAGGTTCTTCAGCTTTGGAGACTCAATGTGGATTAGGTAGCTACAGATGCTCTACCAGTAAAATGCTTCCTCATTTCCCTAATTATAAGAGCTGTCGCAACCGGAGCTGTTATAACTTTTCCAGCAACACGAAAAAACAAATGTCTAACATCCTCGATTTGCCTTGTATCGTATTGTGTAGCGCTAATTAAAACCCTTGCGCACACAATCCGAAATTGTTCCACCGCCCTTTCATTAGCTCCTTCCGATGTTAATACTTGATCGATATTTTCTAACTGTTTTCTGGCATCATCAAATGAAATTGGATTTTTACAACAAGCATCAGAAGGGCATGATGCATCCTGAAGTTTTTGTATACTGGGAGTAAAATCATTGGCGTCGCCATTTCCATTATCATTTGTACTAGCTGGTGCTGATTGAGCAGATAATGAATTCATGATTTTATTGGTTATTTTATGTTAGTTGTTGATGGACCCTGTCTGCTGATTGAGCAAGTATAGGGTGATCTTTTTCTGAGCGTGCTTTTAGTACGGTTAAAATTTCAATTAGTTCCTCAATCTCATCTGCTTCGAGTAAATTAATATTTGATTCTAGAACAGAAAGCATTTCTATCATAGCTGTTGATTTTGGAGGAGAAAGATCTTCAGTATCAAAATCCTTTAAAGCTTGCATACCCGCCTGAATTTGTCTTTTTAAAATTATTTTATGTGCTGCATCGCAAAATTTAGCAGCAGACTCAGAGTTAGAACCATCTTTATATAAAGCTAATTGGCTTTTAAGTCCTGCTGACAAAGGAATATCAAGTCTATGAGCATTATCTGGAAGTAATTCTAAAAAATTACCAACAATATCATCTTGTTGTTTTTTATCAAGATCACCAAGACCATTTAGAATAATTAAGGTTAATTCAGAAAAATACTCAATAGATAACACATCACTAACTACATTCCTGATGTTTATTACTTCAACAAGGTCTTTATCCATTCTACCCTGTAAATAATCAGTTAAATCCATTACCGAGGTTAGCATATCACGTTTTAAAGTAGATATATTTTTACATATCACAATAAACAAATCTCTCATTTCAGAAGCTACAGCATTTCTATCAATGTCCTCTAAACCAGCAAGCTCTTGGACTTTGCGAATGATTGTTGGAATTTGATCTGGACCTGGTTCGAATCTCATGATAATTTAATTGTATATATTGATGTTTATTTTAAAATAATTTAACAGATTTGTCAAGATGAGAATATTCGTTATAACTATTCTGCTAATTCTTAATACGTTAGTGCTTGTGAAATGCAGCACCCTTCAGCAACCTGAAATAAATAATACTATGAACCAAGAAATTTTACAAATTACGTCAAATAACTTCGAAAATGGAGGTATGATTCCAGTTAAGCATGCTACAAAAAATGGAGAAGGGAAAAACATATCACCTCAAATCAGCTGGCCAACATTGCCGATTGCAAAGTCATATGCTGTATTGCTAGACGATAAACACCCAATCGCAAATGGATGGGTACATTGGCTAATTGTAAATATTCCTAGTTCAACTATTAGCATCCCCGAAGGTGCCAGTAGAACAGTACAAATGGCAGAAGTTGGAATGGAACTTACAACCTCTTGGAACAAAACTGGGTATGACGGACCTCAGCCTCCCATTGGATCTGGGTCTCATGAGTACGTAATCACCCTTTACGCTTTAGATACCGAACAACTTGACTTAACACCCGAAAACACCAAACAAGACTTTCTAAGAGCTGCTGAGGATCATATAATTACTCAAAAAAGGCTTAGTGGATACTTTGAGAGAAACTAATTTTACTTACTATCTTTTTCTCGTAAATTAGTAGGTAAGTATGTTGGCTTCTTAAGTCCTTTTACCTTTTTTACTATATCCAAATCTTTGAGATTGATTTTTCCGTAATATAAATTTTCTAAATCCCCTCCTTTAGCAATGTAATCTAGAATCATTTGATACCCCTTGAAATAGACAAAGTCTTTAGTAAATGCTCCAGGCTTTGAAGTATCTGACATTCCTCTTTTTGCTTTAATTGCAACCTTCCAAGCGCGATCTGCAGAAAATCCATACTGCATAACCTCTGCATATACATCGGCGAAACTACCCTGCAAAGATTTATATATTCCTATTACGGAAGATGCTGGCCAATACTTTTTTTCAGTTTCACTAGATTCAGTTAATTCCTGATTATAAACAGCTAGCCCCTCTTCTGTCAGTAAATAATCAGCAAGTCCTCGCTGAAAGATTTTATAGGGTTGCATGGATCCATTCATCGCAGTAAAGGCATGTGTTTCAATTTCATGAGCAATAGTCCCCTGAAGTCTTTCCTTAGAAAATCTAGCTTCGGAACGAATAAAGATTGAATTTTTCTTTCCAGCAATTGCATCAGAAACCATTTCATCTTTTAATTTCACTGACCATCCTTTAAGTCCGAATTCTTCAATAGCTTTTTCAAAATGCTTCTTTGCCTCCATTGCGCTAAGTGTTTGCTTTGTATCAGGAAAGGACTTAGGCATTTCTTTTATCTCTTTTATTGCCTTATTCAAAAGTGCCTTGTTAGGTTTTCCATATAAAGCCTCTGAACATTTTGTAAACTCTTTTGTTCCGCGTGATTCAATTAATTTAATTTTTCTAGTAATTTCATCTGCCTTTTTTCCCCACAATGTTCCAATTGGTGTATCTGGATATTCAAGTCTCTTCAATCTTGTATATAAGTTTTGAGTATCAAACTTAAGAGGAGTGTATTCAAATTGTGGATTATAAGTTGGATCAACAAGGAACTTAGTATGTTCTGATTTAAGATTTATTGGCTTAAGATGTGAAAGTAATTTTATTTCAGAATCTATAGACACTAGTTCATCATCAATTTTCTGAAGATCTATTTCTGTAAAGGTTCGAGAAAAGAAAGGAACTTGAGTTGAAGTTTCAGAAGACATTGGAGCCATATGTTTAGTTGGATCAATAAGAAATTCACGTAAATCTCTTTTTCCAATAATCATTTTATATGGCTTCGTTTTGAAATCAGTAAAATCAACCATAGTTGTAACTCTCTGATCCTTAAGATTAAACTTACACTTTTCTTCAAACTTAAGACCAATTTTTTCAGCAATCCCAAGATCAATTACGGACTTATCAAGATTTGTATCCATTTGAGCAATAATTTTTGCATTCTCTTTTTTACCAATAACCTCAACTCTTTCAAGAGGAGCTATAATAATCTTCTTTTTTTCATCGGATTCCGGTTTAGATTCAATCTTATGACCGAAAATATCTTGAGCAATACGAACACCTTTTTCCGGAGATGCAACCTTAATACCTTCAATTCGCTCAAGACGTTTTCTAAGAGGTGCCAAGTTAGCAAGTTGCACTGCAAGACCGGCTCGAGCGTTAATTTCAAGTAGTACCGGACCCATATTTTTATCAATAGTTAAATCAATTGCCGCAAAACCAAGGTTAGTAATTTGCTGCACACGGGATGCAATAAGTAAGAAATAATCCCAGTCTGGCATTTTAATTCCATGTACTTCTCCGAAACCGGGAATTGCATCTACACTCTTATTATATTGAGTTATATGTGTAAGTTCTCCTTTTGCTATATCTATACCTACTCCAATACCACCAAGGTGAATGTTTGCCTTACCACCGGATTCTTCTGTGGGCAATCGAAGCATAGCCATAACAGGAATAAGATTGTGAACAACAATACGAATATCTGGAAGACCTTTATGACCCATCTTTTGAAACATTGGAGGTGCCTCAAGTAATTGTTCAAAAAGTGCTGTATCAGACATATCTGCTATTGAATAACGACCATCAAGAATATCACTCACATGACGTGTTAACTCTTCCTTAGTAATTATCTCATTGTTACCACCTATCCAATTAACTCCCTTTCGTCCTGTGATTAACAATATCCCCTCACCTCCATAACCAGAATTTGGTTTAACAACAAAAGTATTAGGTAGAGAATTCCAATCAAAACTTTTGAGACCTTTTTTGTTGTAAATTGCATTATACATTCTAGCAACCGGTACTCCACGAGCAGAAAGGAAGTTCTTCGTTTTAATTTTACTATCCGCAAGCATAATTGCTTTTTTTGGATTATAAGCTTTGATATACAGCAGGTTGCGGGCATTAATACCTAGCAAGCCTGGATTATGGAAGAACCACATACATTATTTTTTTAATTTACAATTACAATTTTCAACTTACCTTTTTAAATAGAAGTGAGTTTTTAAGTTGTCAGCCCCTTTATTCCTCTGTGTGTTTCATAATTTCTCTAAACCTAACGTACTCGAGTAGTCGAAGACCAGTCCAACGACCAAGAATATAATTTACAATTAGTAATAGAAGAATTATTTCAGGATGACCAAGAATTAAGTTCTGAAGATACTGCCACTCAACAACCCAATAACAGATAAGAGATACAGCCGTTGTTTCGAGCATCAGTAATACTGCTGTCCAAATCCCCTTACCAGAAAGTGCTGTTACAAATTTCTCAGCAAGAGTGGTCATAATTAACATTGGGAAGACAGCAATAGTTGCAATCTGACTTATACCAACATACGTTCCAAGCGCAAGCATAAGGAGCATAATTAAAGTGGATATAGTAAGAATGATTGCAATACGTGGAGTATGAAGTAAGCTGAATCGCTCCAAGAATTGACGAACCAAAGCACCGGTTGCAATGATGATTAATAAAATGATCAAACCGAATTTTAAACCAAGCGCCAAAAAGGATAAGGTAATAATTGATGGAAGATATAAACCAAAGGTTGTAATACCAATCACCTGTTTCATAAAGGTGATAATGGTTGCAATAACCGGAAGCATAAGAAGAAGTACTACGGTATTACTTGGAATACCCTGAGCTATCATAAAGTTAACTAAATGAGAAATAGAATTCCAAATACCTACTCTACCAGTTTCCTGATTAATCACTCTATATTCAGATATACTTGTTTCAAGTTCAATTAAAAATGCATCAGCATCAATGGAATTGATTAGGTTCTTGAATTCGTAATGACGAGTTAGAATAATTTGTTTTGGGCGGATAATATTATAATTCCCCTGCATAATACGTGCCAATGTATTCAAATTTTCATCAGAAATTACTGTAATAGTTTTATTCTCAATAGATTGAAGGAAGTCATCTGTGCCAAGCTCTTCTGTACTTTGTACAAGTTGAGTTAATGCATTAATACCGCTACCTCTTGTTGTCCATACAACTATTTCATCTGCATTATTAAACACTGAAATTTGTTCCCCAAGTTTTTTACGAAGTGATTCTTCCGACATAAACGCTGTCGTACTATTATAACTTTCAATCAAATAAATAAAGATCCCATCTTCTTGGGAGTCTGAGATTAACTTATCGATACTTTCTCGTTTTTCAGTTACATCAGTTAAAAGAAGTGCTAATTTTTTATAAGCGAATGTATCTCTAGCAATAGCTTCTTCGTTATCACCCTGCTTAACAGTAAGTTTAACAAGGTACTTTCCAGATTCTTCATATGTATGAACAACCTCCTCTCCCTTCATAGGCAATGTTCCATCTCCAAAATCCCATTCATATGCAATGGGGTCTTCTGAATCTAAAACAAAGGAAGATGTTGCATCAAAAATAATTGTCTTACTCACTTGCACTATACTGTCTGCCTTAATAATAGGCCTTAATTGATTCATATCAAACTCCACAGCCCACACTTGTGGAATAAAAAAGAGGGATAATAATAATGATAGTAATAATTTTTTCATAACACCTGATAATTAATTGTAAAACAATTTGTCTACTGGGTCTTCTGTCTACCGTTAGGCAGGTTGGACTTTAAACATAAGTTAACCACTTTTTATATTTTTTATTCTTACCATATAAAACATCTGTAAATTCTTTTTTGAGCTGAGTTGTCATTGGTCCTAATTTTCCACTTCCGATCTTCTTATCCTGAACATGGCTGATGGCAATGATTTCAGCAGCTGTTCCAGTAAAAAAACATTCATCTGCAGTATAAATAGATTCTGGCTTAAAATTCTTCTCAACAACTTTTATTCCTAAATCTTTAGCAATCTTAATAACACTATCTCGTGTAAAACCTGGGAGGATATTGTCAGCAGGTGGAGTTATAAGGACTCCCTTTTTAACCATAAAAAAGTTTTCTCCTGGAGCTTCCGCAACATTACCTTTGTAGTCTAAAAATATCGCCTCTCCATATCCTGCCTTAATAGTTTCAAAACCAGCGAGTACTGAGTTTGCATAATATCCAGTTATTTTAGCTTTAATATCAAGGCTCTTTGGATGAGAACGTATGTATTTTGAAAAATGAGCTGTAACTGTATCACTACCAAGGTAAGCACCCCATGCCCACGGGATTAAAGTTAAATGACTTGGTGCATTTTTAGGCTTAAGTCCAAGGACTCCATAACCATAATATCCAAAAGGTCTTACATACCCTTGTTCCATCTTATTCTTTTTTATGATTTTCAAGGTTTCATCGCATACTTGTTTTTGTGTATAAGCAAACTTAATGCCGATAACTTTTGCTGAGTAAAAAAGGCGTTTGATATGGTCTTGAAGTCTAAAAACTGCAGGGCCTTTATCTGTTTTATAAAACCGAATCCCTTCAAAAACACCTGAGCCATACAAAAAGGAATGATTAAAGACGTGAATTGTTGCATCTTTCCATTTTTTATTCTTTCCATCCATCCAGATGTACTCAGAAGGTTTCATATTTTTGGAGGTTTTATAGCCTATCTATTCTATCAAATTTTCAGGCAAATTTAAACCATATATAAAAAGAAAATCTAAGAATCTTTTCTTAGTTTTTGAACCAAGTAAAACAAGGTAAAAACAGCAAAAAAAGTATTTAACCAAAAGAAAATCCAACTTGATTCAATGTAACTAAAAATAGCAATAAGGGAGCTCCCTAAAAGTAAAGCAATGAGCCTGCGTAAGGTCCCCATATCAAAAGCATATCCAAGCCCCACACCAGAAAGGCCTAAAATAAAAAACACTGTATTATATCCCTCAAAAAGATAAAGAGACCAAATGATAAATAAAAGACCTGATATACAAATAACTACTGTATCAATTCTATCATCAACATTTAACATCATCATAAAGCTTGCAACCACAACCATTATTTCTAGAAAAACAAAAAAGACCGGACCACCACTCATATATCCAAGAATAGCAAAAAGTAACATTATGGCTCCACCAATAGCAAATAGCCAATTCTTTATAGAATGCATTGGAGACACCATCTTCTTGGGTTCAGGCCAACCAGCGCCAGTTACAAGGATAAGTGAACCAATTAAGCCTGTAATAAAATTTAAATCCATAATATATAGTTAATAGTCACACTATACTATACACCCTTCGAAACTTTATACTTACAACTTCTGACTTATTGGTTAATTAATAGTCTATACCCTTGATAGCTGATTTACCTTTTTTGAAATAATGCTTCACCTCTTTTACTTCTGATACAAGATCTGCAATTTCAATTAACCAATCTGGTGCATTGCGACCAGTAAAAATGAGATGGGTTTCCTTTGGGCAATCACTTAATAGCTTCTGTACTGACTCCTTGTCGATTAAATCAAGATTCAAGCAATTAATAATCTCATCACATACAATAAGATCATAAAAACTATGAAGAAGAGAAAGAACTTTCTTTATTCCTTTTATTACTTCTGTCTTATCTTCCTCAAGATTCTCAAAGCGGAATGTTTTTGCCTCTTCGTCAAACCGTTTTAAGCCAAAGCGAAAAATTTCCATTCCTTGAACTTTTGACAAAATATGGTCCTCGCCATAATGGCTTCCCCCCTTGTCAAAGAAGACTATACCAACTCGTTTTTCCCATCCACAAGCTCTAATCGCCGTTCCAAGGGCGCTCGTGGTCTTACCTTTGCCATTTCCAGTAATAATGATAATCATAGTAAACAACTATATATTGGGGGTGTAATGCAATTCTGATACAAGATGTAGTGTTTCGTCAAGAATATTTAATTGACTCTTTCCCCTAATTTTCTAAAATGGAGATTGTTCTTTGAAAAAAAATATATCGGGGGGTACAAGAAACCTTATTTTTGTGTCCTCATATTTTTTCGGCCCTCCAAACTCCTCCAAAACCAACATTACTTTATTAATCCATAAAATAAAATGTTAAATACCACCCCGAAAGGATTATCCGTAAATCGTTTTTTTACTAATGAAGGGTCAAATCCGCTGAAAGAAATAGAATATGTTAAGAGAGATTGTCGTATCACCAAACAAGATGGTTCGATTGTTTTTGAAATGAAAAATTTTGAAACTCCAAAAAGTTGGACACAAAATTCGAGTGACATTATTGCATCCAAATATGCTCGTAAGGCAGGAGTGCCTCAATATGATGAAAAAGGAAACGTTATTAAGGATAATGACGGTAAGGTTGTTTTGGGTTCAGAGAAGAGTGCAGCGCAAATAATTGGTCGTATGACTAGTTGTTGGCGTATGTGGGCAGAAAAGAATGATTATTTTGCAACAAAGGAGGATGCAGATAACTACGAATCAGAAATGAACCACATGATGATTAATCAAATGTCTGCTCCAAATTCTCCACAATGGTTCAATACTGGTATTAACTCAGCTTACGGGATAAACGGACCTGCTCAAGGACATTTTTACGCAGATCATAAAACTGGTGAAATTAAAAAATCAGAAGATTCCTACACTCATCCTCAGCCTCATGCTTGTTTTATTCAATCTGTAAAAGATGATTTAGTAAATGAGGGAGGAATTATGGATTTGTGGATGAGAGAGGCGCGTTTATTTAAATATGGTTCTGGTACAGGAACTAATTTTTCTGGAATACGTGGTGAAGGAGAACCACTTTCTGGAGGAGGTTTCTCTTCTGGATTAATGTCATTCCTTAAAATTGGAGACCGTGCTGCTGGAGCTATTAAATCTGGAGGTACAACAAGACGTGCTGCAAAAATGGTAAGTCTTGATATCGATCATCCAGAAATTGAGAAGTTTATAGACTGGAAAGTTGAAGAAGAAAAAAAGGTAGCTGCATTAATTGCTGCTGGTTACGATAGTGATTTTAACGGAGAAGCATACGCAACTGTCTCTGGTCAGAATTCAAATAACTCAATTCGTATTTCAAATAAATTTATGAATGCGGCTAAAAATAGTGAGAAGTTTGATTTAATCCAACGTGTAGATGGAAAGCCATTTAGAACTCTAGATGCTAAAAAACTATGGGATAAAATTGGTTATGCAGCTTGGGCATGTGCAGATCCAGGGTTGCAATTTGATACAACGATTAACGAATGGCACACCTGCCCTAAAGATGGAAGAATCAATGCTTCAAATCCATGTAGCGAATATATGTTCCTAGATGATACTGCATGTAATTTAGCTTCTCTGAATTTACTTAAATTCTTAGATGTTGAAACTGCTACATTTGATCTGAAGGCATATGAGCATGCTGTTAGAATCTGGACAATAACACTTGAAATTAGCGTACTTATGGCTCAGTTTCCAAGTTATGAAATTGCAAAAAGAAGTTACGAATACCGAACTCTTGGCCTAGGGTATGCAAATATTGGTACAGTTCTTATGCTTATGGGTAAACCATACGATAGTGATGAAGGAAGAAATATTGCTGCTGCACTTACCTCTATTATGACTGCAAAAAGTTATGAAACCTCCGCAGAAATGGCAAAATGTTTTGGTCCTTTCAAAAGATATGATCACAATAAAGAAGATATGCTTCGTGTTATGAGAAACCACAAAAGAGCAGCATATAATGTTTCAAAGAGTGAATATGAAAAATTAGACATATTACCTGTAGGAATTGAAAAAGAACAAACACCTGAATATTTATTTGAAGCTTCTTGTAACGCGTGGGATCAAGCATTAGAAGCAGGTGAAAAACATGGATATAGAAATGCACAAGTTAGTGTAATTGCTCCAACTGGAACTATTGGCCTTGTTATGGACTGTGATACAACTGGTATTGAACCAGACTTCGCTCTTGTTAAGTTCAAAAAGCTTGCAGGAGGAGGTTATATGAAAATAGTTAATCAATCAGTTGTTGTTGCTCTAGATAAACTTGATTATTTAAAAAATGAAAGCCAAGAAATAATAGATTATATTATTGGAAAAGGATCACTCGTAGAAGCTCCGTTTATTAACTGGAAATCACTTAAAGAAAAGGGGTTAAATGAAGAAGAATTGATTAAAATCGAAAAAGGTCTAAAGAATTGTTTCCATATCAATATGGCATTTAATAAATTTACGATCGAAGAAAATGCTTTAGAAAGAATGGGGATTAAAAAAGAAACATACGATGATGCGAGCTTTAATTTCTTTAAAGAGGTTGGATTTACCGATAAAGAAATAGAAGATGCTAATGAATATGTATGTGGAACAATGACTATTGAAGGAGCTCCTTATATTAAAGAGGAACACTTACCAGTATTTGATTGTGCAAATAGATGTGGAAATAAAGGTAAACGCTTTATACATCATTTTGGTCATATCAACATGCTAGCTGCTACTCAACCATTTGTTTCTGGATCAATTTCCAAAACAATTAACATGCCAAATGAAATAGAAATTAAAGATATTCTAGAAGCTTATCAAATGAGTTGGGAGCTAGGACTTAAAGCAAATGCTATCTATCGTGATGGAAGTAAGTTGTCTCAGCCACTAAATACTAGTTCAAAAGATAAGAAAAAAAACAAAGTTGAAGAAAAAATCATAATTAAAGAAGTAGAAATTACTAAAAAAGCTCTTCGAAGACGCCTAAATACAGAAAGACAATCAATTACTCACAAATTCTCTGTAGCAGGTCATGAAGGATACTTTACAGTTGGTCTTTATGACGATGGGATGCCAGGTGAAGTATTCATTAAAATGAGTAAAGAAGGATCTACTCTATCTGGAATAATGGATAGCCTTGCTCTTTCTATCTCACTAAACTTGCAATACGGAGTACCGCTAGAAGTATTAGTATCTAAATTTACTCACTCTCGTTTTGAACCATCTGGAATGACAACCAACCCAGAAATTCCAATTGTTAAATCAATTATGGATTATATAGGAAGATGGTTAGCAGTTAAGTTCCTAGAAAAAGATGAAGCTAAAAAATATCACAATGGTGAACTAATAGAGCGTGCATACAACAAGGGAACAATGTCTGCAAATGGAGTAATGCCGTATATTAAAAAGTTCAAAATAAGTAAATCCGAAATTATTGTAAAAGAAGAAAATGAAGAAAGTCTAATTAAAGTACTTGAAAAATCAAAGGTTAAAGTGGCTAAAAAAGTAGTAGCAGTAGGTGCAACTGCATACACAACACCAGTCGCCTTTCAAAGTGAAGATGCTCCTTTTTGCCACAACTGTGGTTCAGTAATGGTACGAAACGGAACCTGTTATAAATGTCTAGATTGTGGAGAGACTAGTGGATGCAGCTAAATAGGAATAGGAATAAATATATAAGAAATAAGGACCCCGGCGTACCGGGGTCCTTTATTTGAAACAAGATGAGGGAGGAAAGGGTCACACAGAGTTACCGGAAATGATTGTTTCCGCTGTTTTTTGCATGGCCTTGACCTTGCGCATATCAGCTTTGGATAGTTCGGTAACATCACCGAGAAGTCGTACAACCTCTTCGAGCTTGTTTACGGAGAGCCACACTTTGTCACCCTTCAGCTCTTCCAGGGTTGTATCGCCAGAGATCTTATTCTTAACGAAGTTCACTCTAGCAATGGTACCAAGGGGGAAGAGTCCGCGACTTCCACGATGCTTCCCCTTAAGTCCGACGCGCGTACTCTTTTCAACGAGACCCATCTGACCATACTTCCGGAAAGTCGCCGATGAGAACTTCACTCCACGGAGAACGAAAGTTGCCACAACCTGTGCGGAAGTGACACCATTGAACTGCCAGAAGTATGTTTCAATGATAGAGAGGTCGCTTTGCGTAAGTAAACCATAACGACGACCATTAGAGAAGAAAACACGTTTGAGCGCTGGAGTTTCCAGAAGCTCAGCCATAGTTTCGTCTAAGATCTGCTTTTCTGACTTCTTCTTTTGCCTGGGTGACATACCCATGCCTTTCTACCCACTTCGTGGGTCGATTAGATTAAAAATTCCCTCATGCTTGTTATAGAACAACCATTCAAGATGTACTATTGGAGTAGACAACATTGAAAATGGGGTGTGATTATAACATCGAAATAAAATAAAGACAATAATGGTTTTTAAAATTGCTATTTATATACAACGAATAAATGTGTTAAAAAGGATCTATGTATAACAAATCATTTAAAATCACTGAGGAAATTTCTAATAACGCTTTTTCATTCGATAAGCGAACAAATCCTAAGCTTCATGTTCCTTCGTTAATAGAAGGGAATATATCGGATGTGCAAATAGGTAGTGAAATAGTGTTTGAAGATTTTGATGAAAAAGAACTTAAATCATGTAAGGGATTAAAAAACTTTATAAAGATTAAAGACAAACAAATTGTGATTGTTGATAATCATAATCATGTATTTTATTTTTGGCACGAAGCTAGAAAAAAAGGATTTATAAAAGATAACTCAACCTTAATTCACATTGATCAGCATAAAGATGCTCGTGAGCCTTCTATTTATCTGAGTAAAAATGACTCACATGACCTTAAGCAAGTTTTTGAATATACGAATAGACATATCAATGTTGGAAACTACATATTACCAGCTATTCATACAAAATTAATTGGACAGGTGATTTCAATCACTAGTGAATCAAACTTACATAACCTTTATGAATTCGGGAAAGAAAAAACAATTATTCTAAACATTGATCTTGATTTTTGGGCACCAGAAATGGATTACATTAATTATGATTTAAAAATGAACTTTACCAAAAGATGGATAAAGGAAGCTAACCTAATTACAATTGCAACAAGTCCATTTTTCATCGAGCAAAAAAGGGCAATTGAAATTTTGAATGATCTGTTTTAATGGTACAATTAAGAAAATCTTCATAAAATAAATATATGAAATTTCCTTTAAAGAGAAATGAAATATTCTTCGCCGCTGTTTACTTTGTTCAAGCAGCTGTCGGTATTTCTGCAATGGCTCAATTTCTATTTAGCAGGAATGAATTAGGGCTATCTTTTGTTGAACTTGGAATACTAGCAGCATTACCAACAATATTTTGGAGCATTAAGCCAATATACGGTTTTATTACAGATCTAATACCGATTGGAGGATATAGAAGAAAGCCATATCTTCATATAACACCTTTTATCACAATAATAAGTTGGTTATATATTTGGCAATATTCAGATTCATTTATTAGCTATGCTATACCATTAATGATTGCGAATATTGGAATGGGATTTACGGATGTTATTGCTGATGGGCTTGTTATTCAAGAGTCAAATAAAAATACCGTTGGACGTTATCAATCTATATGCTGGGGGGCACTTTCAATAGGGGCGATTGTCTCAACATTCTTTTCTGGATTATTACTTGGAAGGGAAATCTTAGATATAAGAGGTATGTTCCTTCTTACCGCATTAATGCCGATAATCACCCTCATATTGTCATTCTTTATTCATGAAAAAAAGATTACAGAAAAAGAAGAGATAACAGTGCACAATGCAATTAATAAGAATCATATCTTTTTTGCTTTCGTTGCCCTTATAATGACAATAGCTGTCTTAGCGCCAAGAGAGGGGCAAAATATGGTTTTTTCATCACTAAGTGTTCTTAGTATTTGGTTTGTTTGGTTTATTTATTACTTCAAACACCTAATAGATATTAAGGTAATTGGAAAGTCCTTGTTTATAACCGCTATTTTTATATTCTTATGGCGTTTTACCCCTAGTTTCGGGGCTCCATGGCAAGATTATTTTTTGAACCAAGTAGGCATTGATCAAGAAACATACGGATACTTTGGAGTAATTGCATATTTTGGATGGCTAATGGGAGCTATTCTTTTTGCAAAATGGTTAGATAAATACAACCTAAAGAAAGTTTTATTTTGGACAATCACCCTCTCTGCGATACTTGGGTTATCTCAAATAGGATTAACTAAAATTGAATGGGCAAATGTATTAGGACAATTTCCATTAATTAAATATACAGCTGCTATAATTGCCTCCCCTGTTTATTTAGTAGCTCATGGTAAGGACTTTTGGAATGTACTTATGAATTATGATGGAATAGTATTCTTTAATATGTTCTTGGACTTCTTTTTAGGAATACTCTATATGCTTTCATTCTTGCCTCTTATGAAGCTTGCTGCACTTAGCACCCCAAAGAACCTAGAAGGTACCAACTTTGCCGTACTCGCTTCTATAATGAATTTTGGATTAGTATTTGGATACGCTACAGGAGGAATTATTTACGAAAATATTCAAAATGGAATGCTCGGAATGAACGGGCTTCAGATAACAGTACTTCTTGGTGCGATTACATCTCTCTTTGCTTTGATAGTTTTACCGTGGTTAAAGGTACAAAAAGATAGTGTTTAGATTTGACAAAGTACACTATATTGTATTAGAATTTTATTCCTATTTTTAAATATACTAAATGTTTTCCGAAAAAGGCGATCAAGCCACCAAAATATTAGATT
>Ga0307989_1000994_pt1 | contig 16337 bp, 12 predicted proteins | sample EllFjometagen185_FD_203164 | JGI IMG/M metagenome (GOLD analysis project Ga0307989, IMG submission 203164) | Marine microbial communities from Ellis Fjord, Antarctic Ocean - #185 | ecosystem: Environmental > Aquatic > Marine > Unclassified | place: Southern Ocean | collected 2014-10-08
CGATTTTGGCATGCAGATCCTTAACATTTAGCTCAGGATCTTGTTTTTGCCCTTGGCCAAAAATATCTGCCGCATTTTCCAGAAGTTGTTTCTTCCACTTTGTAATCTGGTTTGGGTGAACCTGATAGAGGTGGACTGGGTCTTTAGGACAAGAAACAGGAATTTATACGTGTGAAACTGCTCTGGTTTTTATGCCGCAACCTGTCTCTGTGGCTTTGTGTTAAAGTAGATCATAGCCGGGGTTTTCCTGTCAAAATTTTGATGTCACCGTTGTTGGTTGTAAAATGTGAAATATTTAGTAAGTCCTTTTTTTACCTCAATTATTGAACCATAGGCTTTCAAATAAATATCTTCGTATTTAACACTTCTCCATAATCGTTCAACAAAGACGTTATCCCGCCACCGACCTTTGCCATCCATGCTGATTGCAATACAATTTTCAATGAGAGTATCAGTAAAGTCTTTTGAAATAAACTGGCTGCCCTGATCCGTTTTAAATATTTCGGGACAAGCATACTTTGCTATTGCTTCCTCCGGTGCTTCTACGCAGAATACGGTGTCCAGCGTATTGGACAGCTTCCAGGACAGCACCATTTGGCTGCTCCAGTCAATGATTGCCATAAGATAGCAAAATCCCTTTGCCAAACGCTCTCTTCTCCTATTTACATTCCTTTATCTCGGCGGCTCTTCGCTCGTGAGCTCATACACACGATTTTTCATCATCATTGTACCAATTATAGCCCTCTGGGTCTTATATATACTCAACCGGTTTGTAAAATTAAATTTCGATAGCTAAATGGCCACTATTACCACACGGTTATCCCAAAACTACAAATCATCTCTTTTCCCAGTCCCGAACAGAGGATCTGTTGCGCTCCCCCCATAAGGTCCTTCACGCTTATCAAAAGGCTGTACTTTAAAAACATTGGCCGAATAATCTACATTTCAATTGACACTCAATCGAATTTTCAATATATTTATAAAAATCAGTAAGAAAAAGTTGCCCATCTGGAAAACCACTATGCCTAGCTATATATTACAATGTTACCGTAGTGGCATAATCACTATGTTGCAAAAGTATCAACCAAACGGCCCGCCGTTTTTAGCAACCAAGATATCGGATATTAAATGGCTCCTCTGCATAAAAAACAAAACAGCCGAACAGCTTGGCGGCTATTAATTCTAACTGTTTTTGTCATACTTGCCACTCTGCTCTTTCAACGCCCCATTAATCATGATGCCGGTTGGTATTTATATGCCACCGGCGCCTTTCTGGACGGCGCGGAAATATACCACGATCTTATCGACATAAACCCTCCCCTGATATTCTGGCTGAACGTTCCGCCAGTATGGCTGGCTCGTCTCCTAAACTGCTCTGCGGTACCTTTATTTAACTTTTTTTTCCTTTTCATCGTTATTTTGTCGCTAACCCTCTCCACGCACATACTAAAGAAGGTTCTTTTGCATCTGCCGCGACCCTCTCAATATTGTTTTTTGGTGGTTCTTGTTTTTCTATTTATACCGTATGAAATGCCTTGGAATTGTTTCGGACAACGCGAACATCTCATGTTTGTTCTTGTGATGCCCTATGTCTTCGCATCTACCGCACGGCTTATGGGGCACCCGCTGCAAATAAAACTTGCAGCAACCCTGGGATTGCTTGCCGGGATTGGATTTGCATTCAAGCCACATTTCCTGCTTGCTTATTTTTGCATCGAAACGTATCTGCTTGTCGCACACAAAAGTTACAAATTCTGGCGACGCCCCGAAAGCATAGGCATTTTTCTTTGTCAGGCCCTTTACTGGGGATACATTCTTTTGGCTGTCCCCGAATACAAAGAAGCTGTACTTATGATACTACCTATTTATAGCACTTTTACAGATCCCATGCCCTTACGCTTTCTCGCTGCCTATAGCGCCCTGTTCGGTTCAGCTGTAATATCATTTTTAATTCTGCGCTCCAACAAATTGGGACAACTTCTGTTTATTGCATTTTCAGCTTTCTTTATTATTGCATTAGTTCAAAACAAAGGCTGGCATTACCATCTCTATCCAGCTTCCAGCAGTGCAGCGATGCTTATCGCTTTTGCAATATTAAACCTTTATCAAAAATTCAGAAAATCCAAAAAGCTGCTCGCGGCGACAAGATGTGCCATCGTTCTGATGTTTCTGTTTCTCATATTTCTGAAGACAATGCCTTTCATTAAACCATTTTCAATAATCACATATCCGTTCCGTGAGCCCCTCAACCAGCTTATTCCAATTGTTAAACAGCATGCCTACGGGAAACCAATATATGTTTTTTCCTCTTCCTTAACGCCGGCATTTCCTTTGGTAAACTATGCACAGACCAGCTGGTCGTCACGCTTTAATTGCTTATGGTTTCTGCCTTCATTCTACACAGACGTCACTTCCACAGCACAAGCGTTTCCATATCATGAGTTTGCTGAAATGGATATGTTTGAGCGTTCCTTCCTTGAAAAAGTTATTTCTGACGTCATAAAAGCATCACCTGCTATCGTGATCTTTGATTGTGCGCCATGGCTCCAGGGATTTGGCAAAACAAACTTTCAATACCTTGAATATTTCTCTCAGGAACCACGTTTTGCATCTTTTTGGAAAGATTACGTTTTTCTAACCAGTGTCGATACATATAAGGTGTTCAAACGCAACCCAGGACAACAACCATAGCAATCCGTTATACGCAAAGAACACCTTATGGAAACACACCCAGACATAAACCGATAAAACGCCGGTGAGAATAAACAACAAAAACCAGGTAAGAGTTAACAAATTCAAAATTTCAAGCATTCGTACTACATACTGATTTGTTCCAAGAATAATTCTGCCAAAGTCATAAATAAAAAAGATCCCGGATGTTTCAATATCCTAGACATCTCTATATGCCGCACAGCCCTTCAGGATCGCACAACCAACAACCGGAAAAACCGTCTGATCCCTACCACGTGAAAAACCTAGTAACATTAACATAAAAACAGACAATACCAGACTCAGTAACAGGCAGACTTTTGCAGCTGTATGGAATTAAAAAATTCAGCATATCGGGAAGAGGGGTTTTTCATATTTATAAGCGCTGAGTAATCGTTGATAATAAAATAACACGCACAAATATAATTAATACGAATATTTTATTTTACAATAAATAGTTCTTTACTGGGCATATCTATTTTATAAACACAATAAATCACTTGATTTATTTTTAACTTGCATGTGCCTTTTATTAAAGAGCAGGTCAAGTCCCCAAAAAACAAACAAGGACTGTAGGGGAACAAGCGGAATCGAATATCTAATATAATAAGTTATCAACATATAAGGAGTTAAAAAACAGATATATATGAAAACAGCACACCAGAAGTGACGGCTTTTGTTTTTTCGAAACAGTATCAGCAGTAACAAAAAGCAGAAGGGCAAAGCATGTATAAATTTTCGCCAGATTAAAAACTTAGACTCATATTCTTTATTATACGGATAGTAAGCCACAGTTATACTTAACAATCTATTAAAGGCTTTTTTGAAAAATAATGAGGGTTGTTCAACCATATTCTTTTTAAATTTATCCTGACAAATTTTTAAGTACTGTTGTTCCCCAAGGTCCTTGTATGCGTCAAATTCATTCTTTTGGGAATTCCAGGCCAAGTACTTTTCTGAAAACTCTGATTCTCCTGACACATTGTCATCCATAGTGTGTTCTGAGTGGTGAGACCATATGGGATGTGTATTAACCAGAAAAGATTCATCCAGTATCCCATTTTTTTTAACAAAATTTGATTTGTAGGCATCATAAAACAGATTTGATTTTACCGGGATAAAACTTTTAAAAACCACATAATTTCTAATCGTCCAAACGGAATTGATCAACAAACAAAAGATTGCTGAAAGAACTAGAAATCTTTTTAAAGGGATATTGTTTTTTATAAATATCCAGAAAATAAAAATGGTTAGCAGCCCCCAGGTAAATCCTGTGACAGGGCTCGTGCAAATTCCTCCGCCGCCGATTAATCCCCAAATAATAGCTGTTTTCAGATTAAGTCTTTTTTTCCATATACCAATTCCATAAACCAATATCAGGTTTATGAAAAATAATATTAACCAGCTATCATGGGTCAGTTGAAAAAACCACCGAAAAAAGGTGATTATATTTACCAGATAGATTAATAATATCCACTCAGGTTTTAGTTTTTTCGAGGTTTCTTTCGCAATATTATAAATTGTGATCCCGGTAAATATTAAAACTATATTTTTTATAAAAACAATAACAGTTGCAACGATAAGTTTGGACTTAAAAAGAGTTAACAGTAACGCCATGAAAAATGGATACAATGGCGGCATCCAGGCTGTTGGGCCTGTATCTTCATTAAAAGGATTACTGAAACCTTTGCCCGCGGCAATTGCTTTGGCTATAAAATAATACTCCCCTCCCAGATGGGTATTATTGGTAATCTCTAATCCTTTGATAAATGGCGGGAAAAAAGCCATCAATGATGGGTCATCAATAAAATTTGAAAAATTAGCGTAAAATGACAGGCCAAAAATTATTAGAGACAAAAAAACAGTTAACTTGAGATTTTTTGTAAGTCTTTTTGACTGCATCTGGATTTCCCCTTGCCGAAAACTTGTTACCTCACTTCAAACGGTGAAGCCATGAACGGTTTGTTATCTTTAATAAATAAGAGTGTAACCGGTGCTTAAGTTTATGCCCGGCTAAAGTATTTTCAGAAACAGGCCAGTTACTTATTGCTGTTTTCTCTTATAATATTTGAATTCCAAGATTCCTGTTTTTGATGGTTTATAAAATTTGTGAAAATCATCATTTATTTGAATACGTTCAATTTTAAGTTCATAATTGTTTTTAAAATCCAGTGATTCAAAAATTTCCTGGTCACCTATAAACCAGGGTTTTGAGTCCCCTTCTGAACCGCCGAGGATGATATAATCCGGTTTTTCGGAAAGCACATACTTTCCGTCTCCTTTGCCGTGACCGGGCATTAGCTGCCAAAAAGAGTATTTGCTTCGGATCTGTTTTGTAAGTTCTGATCTGGCTTCAGAAGACAAGAGTTTAAGAAGATTTTTTTTATCCTTAAAAAGGAACTCAGTGTCAAAAGTTATTTTTCTTTGTGCAATGGTATAGTTATTTAGCCCCAGCATATCAATACAATTCAACCTGGAATAATAAGGTCCAGCTCCGGCGGCGTTTACAGCCACTGTTGTATCCTGTGGCCAGTGCTCTTTCATGTAGCTCCCTATATATTTTCCCAAGTAAGCCGCAGCATCAGGAACTTTTTGGCACACTCTGTACTGCAAATGGGCTTTTACTGCCCGAAGGGTCGCCTCTGGCCCGCGGGGGATCATGCTGAAGGAAACATAAAAATTCACAGCGACGAGCAACATGGCGACAGCTATCGTCGGAGCCGGATTCCCTTTGAAACGGAAAGCGTAGAAACATTCCTGTACAAAAAGATAGAAAAGAGGAAGTATAGGTACAAAAAATCTGAATCCCGGCATGTGATCTCCTCCGATGATAAAGACGTAAAAGCTATAGGCTGATAAAAGAGATATCAGGTAAAAACGTTTTAGAGAAAAGTCTCTGAAGTTTTTTATAAACAGGATCAATATCAGCGGAAAACCGAAAGTAGCCAGAAAATGGAGGACATAACGAGCGCCGAAAAGCATTTTAAATATATTTGTACCCCCCTTTGCATAAAAAGGACAGGGAAACAAATGACCGAAATAAATGAAGCGCCATATAAAATAGGGTAGAAAAATAATAAGGAAACCTAAAGCAAAAAAAGCGGTATTTTTAAAGCGTATTCTGAAAGGAAGAGAACCGAAAAACAGAATGCATAAAAATGTCATCCCAAAAAAAAGCAAGCCCTCAAGCCTTGTCATTGCTGCAAAACAGAATATGATCCCATTTATAAAAAAAAGAGAACTGTTTTTATTTTCTCTTAAAAAAAGAGTGCATCCCAGAAAAATAAAAAAACTGCTCATTACGGGTTCGAGTCCACCGCAGGCCCAGAATGTAAAACAACAGTTTGTAGCAAGCAGAAGCCCGCCGATGGACATACTCTTCTTCTTGCCGGTGAAAAACAGCAATAGCGTAGAAAAAGCAAAAAAAATTCCTAAAAGTTTTGATGCTAAAACCAGGTCAATATTTAACCATCCAACAGCAGCGATCAAAACAACCCAAAGAAACTGGGTGCATCCTTCAACCCTTTGACCGGCGGTCCAAACCAGTCCATTGCCTTCCAGGAGGTTTCTGGAATAGGTCAGGACAATATATGCATCGTCATGGTAAAAACCCCAGAACTGGTTTAAAAAGAAAACAGCACAGCCAATAGATATTGCTATGTAAACAATATTCTGTGTTGAGTATTTTTTATAATAGACCATTTTGAACCTCTTAATAAATCAAAACAAGAGTCATTTTATTACAAAAAAACTTTATATGCTATTTTTTTATTAAATAAAGAGCAAAAGAAATATTTTATGTTCATTAAATTGACTCATATTAAGTGTAACCGAATGTCCTGTAAAAAATGTTGAAAAACATATCGTTGTGCCATAGAAAGGGTAACAAAAAGGGGGCTTGAAACATGACCATAAATGCAAAACAAGAACATTTTTAGACAATTAAATTACCTTATTACGATGTTCACAAACAACTCTAAATCTTCTTATAGAAGCACGAAGGAGAATTGACCATATTATCATTGGCGTAGCGCAGGAAGCGGAAAAGGCCGGGTTCTTAAGCGATCAAGAGATCTTAGTCTCTCCCGAATTTTTACAGACCTATGTACTTCAAAAAGTCCGCATTCCCATCACTGACAACTATTACAGCTACTATTCAGAGACCGAAAATGGCTTTCTAACATTCACTTATTATAAAAAAATACATTAATGAGATAATAGGGATGGGGTAATTCGCATATCAACTCAGGGACTATTCAAGCCAAGTCGACACCAAAATGACTATATCAATAGTTAATCCAGCTGAAATTTAGTGAATACATCGGAGAGGAAATTGTATTTCTTATTATAATGTTTGTCCGGCCTAAGTATCGGTTTCTGCTTTGCGGATATGGCCATGTCAGGGAACACGACATAATGGACAAAAAGCATTAAAAGAAACGGAAAGACAAAATTTAGCATGCTAATCATTCCAACAAACTGCTGTCTCAGAAAAAACTCTTACAATACTGCGGATAAGTTGATAACGTATAGCCCTTCTGGATGTGATACTAAAACACTATTTCACTAAATATTTCGTAAAATTAATTTGTCTAAACATAAGGTCTATGTTATGTTTTTTATTAATATAAGGCTAATTTTGGTAAATATATTTATCTAAACTAGGACTCATAAATCTTTAAAAACTTAATATCCTTATTTTTATTGTTTTAAAAGGTGCTTAAAGTAATTTAGTTTTCCTATTCTAGTTAAGCCCTTGAAAAAAAACAGATAATTATTTACTATGTTACTAAACAATAATAGGTGAAAAAATATGAAAGTATTAGTTACCGGTGGTTGCGGATTTTTAGGTTCCCATGTTTGTGAGTTTTATATCAACAGGGGAGACAGTGTTATTTCATATGACAGCATGACAAAGTATGAACTGGAGAGAGTCGGATATGGGGTTGAGGCCTCCAGGGATTATAACTGGAATTATCTGAAAAAGCTCGGCGTTACCATGGTGAAGGAAGATATCCGGGACTTTGAAACCCTGCTTGAACATTCCAGAGGCGTAGATTATATAATACATACAGCCGCTCAACCTGCCATGACCATTAGTGAAGAAGATCCGGAACTGGACTTTACAACCAATGTAAGAGGAACATTTAATGTCTTAAAAGTTGCCCGTGAGCTTGACATCCCAATCGCATCCTGCGGCACTGTACATATTTATGGTAATAAGATAAATGAGACCTTGACCGAAGGAGACCGGCGTTATATTCGCAATCCGGCTGCCATTGATGAAACGCACCCGGTTGTAGAGGGGGACCTTACTCCGTTACATGCTTCAAAACGTTCGGCCGAGCTTTACCTTCAGACCTATATTGATACCTACAAGCTAAAGGCAGCCAGCTTCAGACTGACCGGTCTTTACGGATCCCGCCAGTTCGGCGGAGAAGATCATGGATGGGTTGCTAATTTCTCCATCAAGGCTCAAATGGATAAGGTCTTACGAATATTTGGAACCGGCAAGCAGGTGAGAGATATTATTTATCCAACAGATGTTGCCCGAGCCTTTCATGCTTTCTATGAAAGAGGCGAACCCGGGATTTATAATATCGGCGGCGGCCCGGAATATGCGATTTCGCTAATAGACTGCATAGACCTCATTGGAGAAATTCTTGGCAAAACTCCTGAAATAAAATTTGAAGAAGGCCGTCATGGAGATCTTCTGTATTTTATCTGTGATACAGCAAAGGCAGAAAAGATTTTGAAATGGAAACCTGAAGTTCCACCAAAAGAAGGCATAAAACGACTGCTTGATTGGATCAAACAGGAGCAGGACTTATTTAAAAAGGATATTTAATGAAAGCGGTTATCCTAGCAGCCGGAAGAGGGAAAAGGCTGAAAGAGGCCACAGAGCCGACAAACAAAAGCATGCTCAAGTTTCAAGGTCGTCACCTTATCGAGTACAGCTTGGAGACAGCCCGTCTGAGCCAGGTGAATGAGATCATTATCGTGGTGGGCTACCGGGCGACAGATATCGTGAACCAGTTCGGGATTCAGTATGAGAACATAAAGATCCGTTATGTGATCCAGGAGCAGCAGAAAGGGCTTGTTAACGCACTGGAATATACTAGAAAAGCTCTTAATGGAGATGATTTCATCCTGCTTTTGGCAGATGAGATATTAATCCATCCCAATCCTATGGAAATGATCGAGACGTTCCAAAAAGAAAAACTTTTTGTGATGTGCGGTGTAACACAAGTTGAAGATAGAAGTCAGATCAGTAAGACCTATACTGTTATCTGCAATGAGGATGATAACCGGATCTACCGCCTAATCGAGAAACCCCGAAATCCTTTTAACAATATCATGGGAACCGGCAACTGTATTTTTAAGAACGAGATCTTTGACTATGTTCCTTATACACCAATTAATTATATGAGAAAAGAAAAGGAATTGCCTGACCTGATCCAGTGTACCATTGATGATGGAAACCCTGTTAAACTTTTTTATATTAATGCGCAGTATGTAAACATCAACACCCCTGAAGATATTTCTATCGCTGAAAAATCATTTATTAAAGAGTAGATAAAGTGGAAAAGAAAAGTGATTATCTGGTCATAATTCCGGCTTATAATGAAGCAGAAACAATTGAGGAGCTAATTATAAGAGCAAAGAAATTTGCTGATGTCTGTGTGATAAATGACAACAGCAATGATGCAACCCCGGAAATACTGGGACGATTTCCAGACATTCACGTTATCCACCACAAAAAAAACACTCACATTCCAGGCGGTCTTCTGGACGGCATGCGTTATGCGGTTTCCAAGGGATATGCCTATGGTATAGCAATTGATGCAGGTCTAAGCCATAACCCGGACGAAATACCCAGATTCATTGATCACCCCCATTCCGATCTTGCCATCGGCACCCGCATCGAGAAAACCAACACCCCGCTGTTTCGAAAAGCATTGAGTTTTGTCGGAAATATTATTTATAATAGCAGCCTTGAATTTCCGGCAAGCATTTTCAAACTGAAGTATTATAAAGACATCTCTTCAGGCTACCGTAGATACTCCAACAAAGCTATGCAGCTTATTATTTCAAAGAAAACCGAAAGCAAATCCTTTGATATCCTGTTTGAAACTGTGATGTATATTTATAGAAACAGGCTTACCATTTCCGAAGTACCGATCACCTATGATTTTTCTAACAGTTCTCTTAATCCCAAGGTTGTAAAAGACTGTTTGAGAATGTGCCTCAGGGTCATTTATAAACCTCGAAAATAATCTATGCCAGATTATTTCTTGTCAAGCTCGATTCCTGGCTAAAACAAAGCCTTGAGTGTTTTTGCATTACTATTTGGACAAAAAAATAACACTTAGTTAGGTAAGCCCTATAAGGATCGTACAGGTATTATGCAGAATTCAAACAACTCAGGATCAGGAAGTCCTTACAATAGATGCTATATCGCTTTGTTACTCAGAGAATGCGTAGCAAAATGTTCTTTTAAAAACTCTTCTAGAAATTTTCCGTCAATAAAACGAGTGAATTGCAGCTCATTGTTTATGTAATTGAATACATAAATACCGCTGCACTGTTTGGGCAAATTCTTCTTTTTCGTCAGTCCTTCAAAGCAGACCGTGATACTGTCATTATAAAATATTTTAATGGCTTTACCATCTCTTAGCGTCCGTTGTAAAACCTCATCACCGTTTTGTATATAAATAAAACTTTTATCAGGAAACTCAGCAAATGTTTCCTTCAAGTATGCGATTGATTTACGCGAGAGTTGTTCAATCTCAAGATAAGTCTGACAGATGCTTGATGACAGACGAGCGGTTGAGAAAGTTGTAAAAAATAGTGTAAGCAGTATAATCACCAGGTACGGTTTACATGCCGGCAATCGAGCCTGTACCGTCTTAAGACCAATGGAGAGAAGCAAGGCAACCCCGACCAGTGCAAAGCAGAGGCCTCTTTCTTTCAAGCCATTGCTTAAAAATAGCTGTGTTACAATACCTGTCAGAAACAAGCCGCAAGCTGAAAGTACTAATTTGCCCTGCCTTCTACATAAAACAGTTATAATAGCCCATACAGTCAGGATACACATTTCTGGAACTGTATTAAACGAGTGTACTATCGCAAAAGACAAATTCTTTATGATTATGGACAAAGAAAATTCGGTTGCATAAGCCCCTTTTTGCTGGTTGAGGCTGAGATTGGTGTTCAGAACAAGGCGTAACAGCGGAATTGTCGCAATGAAGCAAAACGGTAGTATCCGTAAAAGGGGTCCTTTTGAAAAAAAATTTTTCAGGGATTTGCCCCACATATATTCAGAAACAATTATTAGGGCAGGCAGAACAACGGCCGACTCCCGTGACAGAGTGCCGAGGAAAGCGCACATCAGGCTTCCCACATAAAAACCGAATGAACGTGATTGTTTATAATGGATAAAAAAGTAAAACGAGGCGAGCATGAAAAAGGTAGCTTCAATTTGTTGAAACCCCGCCGATATCCATACGAGATTGCTGCTGTGAGCTGCGCGGGTGAGGAAAAAGAGCATGGCCAAGAATCCTAAGTCCTTACGCTTAGTAATGATTGCAACGGTTTCATATACCAGAATGCAGGTGAGGGAAAAGAGCAGCAGAATGATAAGGCGGTAGCCTATTGGGTTCAGCCCGAAGAGTAGATAGCCGAGTTTGAATGAAAAATAAAAGCTGAGCGGGCGATAAAAAAAACCGTCAAAGAATTGATTGATAAATATGTCCTGAAAGTTGAAGTGATAGATCGCGCGGTACAAAAAATAAAAATCGTCTGAAAAGAAAAAAATTTCAATCACATCCCAATATAGAAAAAACACCAGTGGGAAAATTATTATATAGGCTAAGATCCGAGACTGGAGAGTCCTCTCAAGAAAGCCTTCCCTGACAGAGGTGGATGCGGTTAAATTGTTGAGGTGCATAGTGTTCTCCAGAATAGGATTCTTTTCAGTTTCAACATTACCTTTTAAGATACTGCCAAAGAAACAATCATTTTTATTGCAGAATATGCATACACGCCTTTGCCGACAACGAGTATCACCTTCGTATGTTGATGTGCTTTAAATCTATGTTTATCTGTTTAAACAGATTGTTTATTTATAAGCAAACAATGTATAAAAATAACTTAAAAATGTCAAAATGTTATTAAGAACCTTATTGTTTGTAGTGAACCCATGAAAAGATCTGAGCCTCACTCAAAACAGGACTCAACTTATTAGAAAATTCCGGCTTTTTCAAATAATTTTCCATGAATTTTGCGGGCGTCACATTGTTAAATGTAAAATGCGACACACACCTCAATTTTCAACTCTCATCTATCAGGTCTACACAGCTTTGCAGGCGGTGGATTTTGGTTGACTTTCCTTATAGAAGATGTAAATTAAAAATCTATTTAGTTTGTTCAATAACCATATGAGGATACTATATATTTTCCAACATCATCCCAAAAGTAATTATTGCTTTTTCTGCAATCCCCCCCCGCCATTTTTATGGGCATGACTTTCCCTTTTGGAGTTAAAGTTATTGCAGAAAAAGAAAATCATAATTTATTGGGTGTAGTTAATTAATACCTGTTTTTCCGTACTACGGTTTGAATTGTCATACATTAAGTTCTGATGGGAGGTTATGATGAACACAGCAAAGATATTGAATAAAAATTATTATACTTTGGCAATCTTAATTATATGTTTCTTGCTGCTGAGATTGTCTCTCTTGTTAACAGATATTAACCACTTAGAAATGGATGAAGAAGCGGTATGTGGGGTTCTGGCACATGAGGTGATGAACGACGATATAAAGCTTTCAATATTAGATTACCAGCATATGCCCTTCAATGGAGATAGTCTGATTGTAAGTTTTTTTGCCATTCCCTTTTTCCTGATTTTTGGTAAATCCATTATAGCCCTTAAACTGATTCCCCTTTGCTTCTCATTGGGAACGCTCATTTTATGGTATCTTTTTCTTAATAAATATATCAGCAGAACTGTTGCAATACTCATGAGTCTCCTGCTCATTGTTCCTCCTCCACACTATACAAAACTAACCCTTATTGCTGCCATGTCCCATACGGAAATCAATTTTTTTCCATTGCAATTATTTTCCTTTTTTTCAAAGTCATTCATTCTTTTTACGGCCACGATAAAGGAAAGCCAAAAGATTCTCCTTTGATCACAATGATTTTTTTAGGAATACTTTCAGGTTTAGCCGTTTATGCCAACTACACAATTTCCATAACTTTCTTGACCTGCCTTATGCTGTGGTTTGCAATAGACAAAATGTTTTTTTTGAAAAAATATTTTTTAAAATTCACCATGTTTTTTCTAATAGGCCTTATTCCCTGGATAGCTGCCAATATTTATTTTTTCCCTGCAGGCATTAAAGGATTAACTCCATATTCTTCTTACGAGGTTTCACGAGTTCTAAAACCACTTAGAGTTCTAATATACAATTTACCTCATTCCTTTAGTTTTGACTATACCGGGGATAGAGGCGTCAATTTACAATCAATGATTTATTATGTAATATTTTGCCTCTGTTTTGGAATCCTGATACTATTCTACAGAAAGCTTCTATTAGCCTTTCTAAAAGCAGTTTTACCTACAAACAAGCTTGAGATTAATTCTAAAACCCTTGTTGCAATACTGTTAATCCTGGTTTTCCCCTTTGTCTTTTTCTTGATCTTCACAATCAGTAGTTTTGATATGGCACCATTGTTTGTTTTTATTAATGCCCACGCCCTCACAAAGCATCCTGAATACCTTTATAGGTATAGATATTTCGTTCCACTCTACCCTTTTATATTTGCCATACTTTCTTTGGCCCTTGGTGAAATAGGGCTGAAATCCAAGAGCACTATCTATCGATATATTACATTTGGTGTAATATTTTATTTGCTGGCACTGGGTTTTTACAGCAATTATAAAATGATATCATGGGATAAGTTTGGACAGGGGTTTATTTATAAAGGGTATAGGGAACGGTATTTTGCATCCGATATTGTTCAAAAAAATTGGTCTTTTAATAGGATTGTCGCTGCAATAAATGATTTGGAGCCAGACGCAAAATTTCATAGTTATACTCTTCTTGGGAAAAAGTTGGCTCGAAAACATACTGATAACCTCGCACTTGCTATAGATAAAATTGAAAAAGCTCCTATTGAATATCGTCGATACATATTTTCAGGGCTGTTTAGTTATCTAACTAACGTCCATTGGAAAGATCAAAAAAGAATAACAAACCAGATCAATATGGTGCCCAGCAAATACAAGCCTTACTGTTATGAAGCCTATGGTTTTGAACTGGCGTACAAACTTCTTAAGTCGAGAAATAATGCCTATGATCTTGTCCAATCTTTATCAAAAGTCGAAAAAACCCTCTATCCTGAACTTTCTGAGGTATGGAAAAAACCAAAATGGGATTTTGCCCATTATATTGATTCTATAAATGAAATAGAAAAAACATACCGGCCCTTTTGCTATATAGGTTTTGGAAAATTTCTTGCCAGGGAAGATGCAGAGAATCATATTGAAAAACATATAACTACTATGAACAAAATAGACGAAAACTATAGAAAATACTGTTATCTTGGCTTTGGGCAAGAACTGGGAGAGCTATTCTGTTATTTAAATCCGAGCCTACTTCCCCTCGGTCAAATAGATAAACCATTTCAAAAATTTCTTTTTGAAGAGATTGATATTCACCTCAATAAAATATTTTCTTTAACACATACAATTGATAAATCCTATAAGCCGTATGTGTATGAAGGTTTGGGCATAGCGATGAGAAAATATTTTGAAGAAGATGTACTAAGTCATACAGTAAACAAAGTGGATATTGAGCATAGAAAGTATTATTTAAATGGCCTTCATGGAAAAAAATAACCTTTTAACGTTAATCGTTTCGTTAATCATTTCGCTTATTATTTTGGAGATAGGGCTGAGAAATTTTACTCCCTATCCATCATATAGAGTTGAACATGAGAAATTGGGATTCGTAATGAATCCTAATATAAGTGAAATTGATGAGAATGGATTTAGAAATAAGAAACTTACCTCAGTTGATATCGTTGCTCTGGGTGATTCGCATACGTATGGGTACAATGTCTCATCTGATAATTCCTGGCCAAAACTATTGGGTCGAAAGCTTAAGAAAAATGTATATAATTTTGGAGTAGGGGGCTACGGTATACTTCAATATCAATATCTATTAAGCAAAGCTATTGAACTAAACCCGAAAGTTATTTTACTCGGCTTATATCTTGCAAATGATCTGAATGACATTTGCACGCTGGTTTCTTCTAATAAATATTGGGAATCAAGAGCAAAAGAGTTTCACATCAACAGTAGCGTGTGTTCTGAAATAAAACCAAATTCTGCTTTAGGAACATATGCCCATAAGAAAAGCAATATAAGTATTGGGAAATGGTTAAAAGAAAATTCAGCCATCATTTCAATTGTATCAAAATATTATGATCGTTTTTCTACTCATAAAAGGATCAATGTTAGAGGACTAAATGCAATAAATAAAACAGAAAAAGTTGGGGCAACAAATGCAGAAGTGATTAATGATGGAAAAATAAAAACCATGATAGCCTTTGGAAGAATTAAGGTGAATAAAGAATGTATGGATATGAATAGTCCACATATTCAAATGGGCTATGAGGTATTGAAAGAATTCATGCTCGAAGCCAGGGAAAAGACTGAATTAAACAATATACATTTTGGTGTTTTATTCATACCTTCAAAAGCACGGGTTTTTTATGAATATTTAAAACAAAGGGATCATTGTTTACCCGAAGAATATGAAGACCTGAAAAATAATGAAGACGAACTAAAAGTAATGACTTCTGTATTCTTGGAAAACATAGGGATACCATTTATTGATGTTCTCCCAGACATGGAAAATGCTCTACTAAAACATGGTGACATTTATCCTGCCTGGGAAAATGGGCATCCAATTCTTATTGGCTATGAAGTGTATGCAGAAAATGCATTTAACCTTTATCAGCAGATCATTTCATACACTGGTAGTAATGAGAATTGATTTTTTGCGGGGGAAGATAAAAAGTCTAGTTTAAAAAAAGCCCAGAAGGGGCTTTTTTTAATGCTTGTCATAATCGTGCCGTACTTCTTTTTTGACAGAACTTGTGTCAGTATAAGGGGCAGGTCATGATAAGGTTAATAGAATCACAAAACACATTATTAAATCTATCTTTGGTAATTTATAGAAAAGAGGTGCTATGAAGGCGTTGAAAAATATTTTAGTTGTAATAATCTCAATTATCATAACGCTAACATTTATAGAAGTCTGCTTTCGTATTTATTTTACAATAAATAATAGCGAGTCCTTTGAAGATGCTATTATGAATTCTAAAAATCCTCCTGTCGGCTCAACAGCTACTTTGGGCGTAATGATAAGGCCAAGTTTAAATCCAAAAATCATTTATCAATTAAAACCAAACCTGGATGTCATTTTCCCCGATGGCCACTTGAAAATCCCCCACCTGTGGCCGGGTCAAAATCCCCCACCCTCAGACAGCAGAACGGTTGTAAGTTAATCCAGTTTCTTTTTTAATGCAAGTCTTTTAGAAGCTTCTTTGAG
>Ga0307989_1000995_pt1 | contig 16335 bp, 18 predicted proteins | sample EllFjometagen185_FD_203164 | JGI IMG/M metagenome (GOLD analysis project Ga0307989, IMG submission 203164) | Marine microbial communities from Ellis Fjord, Antarctic Ocean - #185 | ecosystem: Environmental > Aquatic > Marine > Unclassified | place: Southern Ocean | collected 2014-10-08
CTCCCCACGAACTACTAGGCTACTCCCACGGAAGTCCGTCACCGGATGCTTTCGCTTCTTTGTCATCACTATCACTAGTGCTTACTGCTCCTTGTGGAACGTCACCGCCGCTTGATGACTGGCCTACGCCATAGTTGTCCATCATATAGTCATCGGCTGTTGGAATATCTCCAACCTTACTGAGTGCCTCGTCGGGAATACTTACTTCAAGCATAGGCTGTGCCGCAATGCTGTAGTTCGTATTTCGTCCAGTGCCTCTTCGTGTTACCTTCATGGCTCCCTTTGTGAGGTCACCGCCGTAATCATTGAAGATTCCTACCACATCGTTGTAGTACACATCATCTTTACCAAACGGTAAGATACAGAAGCGGAACTCGTTTACATCTTCGGAGAAAGCTTTAGTACCATCTGGAAGATAAATCTCACTCCACCCTTCGTTCTTCTGGCTTGTGTGCAGTACGTTGTGGATGAACGCCCAGAACCCAAAGCGGTACGAAGGTTTAGTTCCTGCTGGTACAGGCTTTAGTGGGCCTTCTCTGTCAGATAGAACCTTTGACCAAGTACCATTCTCTTGAAATGTGTACAACCAGTAACTACCCATGTAAGGGTCATCATCCTGCCCTGTAGCAAGACAAGTGAAGAATACTTGACTATCTTCTAGCCAATACTGCTCACGCTTACTACCACCACCATCACCACCTGTGCGGCGATTGCTTTTCATCTGTCCCATTCCCGGCATAATTATCTCCTTACCAGTAATTTCGGTCTTTGATGATTTCATCAAGAAGCGACTTACTCGAAATTTCCTGTATATCTTTCACCCCTGTTGGGAGGGTGATATAGCTAATGATACACGAGTCAGCAAGTCTTGTCAAACAATGTCTTGTACCAATCTCACCGGCTGTGTCGTTATCTAAACATAGCACAATTTCAGTAGCTTGTAAACCTTTTATTAGGCTCGCTTGCGTAGCTGAAATACTGGCTCCCAGTAAGGCTACAGCATTGTAACCCATCTGGTCAAGCCACATCGTATCCAATGAACCCTCTGTAATACAAACCATACGAGTCTCCCGAAGGTTAGGCTGTCCGAAGACAACTCTAGACTTCTTGAATCCTGTAGCGTATACATACTTAGGCTCCTCGCCTTGCACCCTACGAATAAGGTGTCCGACATTCACATTGTCTTTATCTGGAATAGGAACAGCAAGACCATTCTGAGCGGTAATTCCGCAATTGAATCGCTGTAGTGTTTCCAGTGTAAAGCCTCGATCAAATATCCAGTTCGGTACAAAACTTTGATTGAAGGGGAACTCCATCTCTTTGTTACCGTCTTCGGGCTTGACTTTCCAGAGTAGATCATCCATCCAGTTTACGTCTAGCTGGTAATCAGCATTGCCTATAAACTCGGCTGCTTCCTTCTCTGTCTTGTCTAAGTACTTCATGAAGAAGAACTTTAGGTCACCGCCACCGCAACCGGCGTAGCAAATCCACTTACCTTTCTTTACATTCACGCTGAACGAGTCGTGAGAGTCCCTGTGAAAAGGACATAAATGCTGAGATTCATCTACCCCAAGAGGTACATTGAATCCCGCCTTCAACATTAGTTCAGTCCAGTCTGCCATTAGATTCCTATGTTCGTTTCTTCAATCAAGCCTTTGTTTACATCCCATTGCAACGTCGCCATATCTGAGCCGAGTACGCCATCACGGAACTTCTGAAACTGTACATCCCTAAGTTTCGGACTGTTCTCAACCATACACATAGACATTGCTACATCACTAGCCCTGATAAGAGCGTCACCGAAAGCAACTTGATCAGCACGAGGTGGGCTAAACATATCTGCTCCCGCTTCTCTTGTAGCCTGTGTAGCTGCTACGATTGTCATATTGTTCGACAGGGCGTAATTCTTCAACCCGTAGAACAAGCTATGACTTTGTTCCCATGCTGCTCGTCCAGAGGATGAGGTAGACACCAAATATACTCCATCAATGATACATATGTCAGGGTTGTACTTACGAATCAGTCCAGCGATTCCAGATAATGAAATACTATCTTCACCTGTAATTCGGTCACTCACCATAAGATTCTTATGGCTAGACTTCGCTAGGAACTCTCTATACTTCACAGTGTCCATATCTCCACCCGTTCGGATAGCTTGGTGAGAGAGGTTGTACTTCATCATTTGTGCCATCACTACATCAACACGCATGTTGATAGATTGCTTTGACATTTCTGTGGATATGAGCAATGCTCTCTTGCCTTGCATAGCCGCTTCACAAGCGATCTTTACACATAGCCAAGTCTTACCAATCGTAGGGCGAGCGAAAAAGGAAACAAGTTCTCCTTGCTGCCACCCAAGTCCAGTAGCGTTGATAGTCTTGAAGGGTGTTCTAATCCCGATCATACCGTCACCTTGATTGCGTTTAGCTACTCGTTCTTCGTACTCTTTGAAACGTAGGTCTGAGCCATCATCGAAGTAAGACACATCGTCATCATAGCCGACTTCCACATCAGCTAGAGCATTGACAATTGAAGTGAGAGCCTGTTTAGGATTCTCTACTAGGATATTCTTATTGGTTGCGAAGGCGTTGATCACCTGTCGGTAAAGGACTTGTTTCTTGAACTCTACTTGAGCATAGTCGAAGTTGGTATCTCCTGCGTCTGAACGTAGAGCAGGGAACTTCTCAGATAAGATGATCGCCTCAGGTGCTTTCTTATGTTCATCTCGGAATTGCATTGAGAATTCAAAAGCATCCCTGTGAACAACAAAGCTGCTCATAGGGTGCTTGAACTTCTTATAGTTCTGATCATCAAGAATCCCGTAGATCAATGCTGACTCAATAAAACTGAAACTGTCGTTATCCATTCTGCGGAATCCTCTCGACTGTGTGTACTTCTCGCCCAGCACTGTTCAGTATGTAGAACTTAGATGGTGCTGCTATGCGAGCGGTGCGGCTGTATGTAACAGCTTCTGCGACCCCTTTGAATATACCATAGTCCCAGCATTGCTCGTTGTCAATGATTCTTGATACGAGTCTCACCTTGTCTACAGGTGGAAGGGGGAGTAAGCCAAATCCTTCAACCTTTAGTGGTTGGTTTGGATTTCGGTTCCTTTTTGGGTTTTTTCTTGCCATTGAGCGAGTCCTCCAATGAGGCTATTAGTGTGTCCATCTTAGACGCATCATCTGCATCAGGGAACCATTTAGTTTCCACATGCATGAGGTGTCTCCACATAAGCCTATCATTGTCAGTACCCTTTGTCAAAACTAAGTAGTAGAGTTCGGGGTGGGTGCATTCAGGGAGGTGCTTCCAGTACCCTTTCATGAGGTAAGTTGCCTTTGTGGGACGCTCGCTGTCCCTGAGTCCGGTATACAAGCCACATAGGGTCTTCCATACGCCGTGGTCTTCTGCTACCTTCTTGATTGCACTAAGTTCGTTGCCGATAAATCCTAGAGGAGTGTACTCACCGGGGAACTTTGCTTCGTGCCATCCTTTGTAAAGATCGAATATGTCTTTGGATGTAAGTTTCTTATCTGATGATGCCATAGTATTCGTTGAACTTTTCTTTTAGCGACCTCTTGATCTTGTACAATGATACCCCATTGATTCCTTTTCCAATTTCGGAGTTAGAGAATCCGGTAAGTCGTTTGACAAGATAATCGGATTCTTCGTTTGTGAGGTCAAGTATTTCGAGGTCGATCTTGTCAAGTAAGTCCTCGATAGCATCGTCCTCGTCCTCGGCTTCATAATAACTAGTCGTTCCGCTTTCAGAAAGTCCATCATCTCCGTTAGATGCTCCTAAGCTGGCAACATATCGGGGCTTTCGAGAACTCTTTGTATGAAGTGTTCGAATTGTGTTGACCATACTGGTGTGGAGGTAGGTGTGGAAGCTGGTCTTTTTCGTTTCATCATATCTATTAGCTGCTTTCAGAATTACTATCCTGAGTTCTTGTGCTAGGTCTTCTCTATCCATCCCCGGTATGTACGTATTATTGACGAACCGCTGTACTTTCGGCTCCCATTGTTTTATCAAATCGTTGTCTACTATCATTCACTACCTCTTTATTTCTTCTAGAAGCGTAGAAGTGTTCTTTGGTACAATACATACCCTTATACTTTTCTCTGTAGCTACGGACTATTGCATCTCTATGTCTATAGAAACTAATTGTACACCATTTACATGAGACTTGCAAGTATAAAAAGTCGAACTTGCATTCTTCGTTGTGCCAAAGGCGAGAGTTCATTACTACCTCTCCACACATTTTACACCGTGGGATAGTATGCGGTCTAGGTACATTGGTAATCAAACCCCTACGAGTTAGGATGTTATGTACGTTAGAGCGGCTTGTGCTTAGAGAGGCTGCAATTGTCGCAGTCGGCATGAAAGGGTTTAGTTCTCTCATGCGGATTGCTCGCTTCCATAATTTCATATCTTCAATGAGCAACTCTGCATTAAAAAGCGTCTGTGGATAGTATGCTTTCTTCATACGCTTTTACATTATCAGTTTCTAAGGCTTTCCACTTAGCTGCAAGTTTCGTTGCATCGACAATCCCCTCATCGCTCCGAATAATAAACGAGGACGCTGCGACAATTCGTGTCCACTGTGCATCTGTGAATGATACCGTTATATCAGGCATTAGTTTGTCTCCTTTAAGTTGTTAACTTCTTCTCTAAGTTTCCGTACTTCCATCAGTAGCAGCACTGAAAGTTTTTCATAGGCTACGCTTTCTGGAACAGCGTTGTCATAGTGAACTAACATAGGTAGAATCTCATCTACTTCTTCTGCTATTAGTCCAAAATCGGGTTGTTTATTCGATTTCCAATCAAAAGTTACAGGGCGCAGTTTATAAATGTCTACTGTATCCACAGATAAGTCTAGTATATTCTCTTTATACCGTCTAGAGGAACTAGCAGCCGTTAAGAGTCCTCCGTTATGTACGATGGAAGTACCGCCAGCTACGGTTAATGTGGATAATGTGGTTCCGCTAGAATTGAGGCTAAGTCGTAAAACTCCCCCAGCAGACAATCCGAGTGTGTTTGTCGCTGGGTGATACATACCAGTATCGTTATCACCCCAAAAGGTGAAGCTCGGAAAAGCCGCACTGTCGTAAGACGCATTAAAGTAGTAGCTATACGTTGCGAATATTGGATTATGCCATCCGATATATGCATAGTTATCCGCCCCCGCTGTAAATCCTGCGTCAACAATAGGTTCAAAGATAAGTCGGCTACCTGAGGCTCCATCATTTTCACTTAACATAGTCCAAAATGTAGACTCTCCCGTTGCTGCTGCGGGAGTGGCACTTTGTTGTCCAGATGCGAAAGCTAGTACATCTGCTGCACCCCCATTGCCATCTGTATCATACCTAAATGTCCCATAGGACGATGTTGGTACACTACCTGAGGATAAAGCGGTAGAATGCAGAGTAGGGTCAGACCATTTTAGGGTTGAGGTTAGACCTCCAACTACTACATCAGCTTCCAAGTACTGCCCAGCGGAGGGCGCAGCAGAAGGCCAAATCCATATCTGATTAATAGGTTCTACATAAGGGGTACTGTAAGTTGTGTGGGGCATTATGAAGGTCTGACCCTTAGCCACTCCTCCACTGGTTACTCCTACCTGCTGTACTCCCGCACCAACACTAGGGGCCAGCACAATCATTCCTCCCGGTGAGCCGGGGTCATCATTGCTGTAAAGATAGATGCCTGTAGCACCCTTAGCTGATAGTGTTAGATAGTTGCTAGAACTAGATACATACATACCCATATGAGCGTAGACTATACCACCTACTGATTCATATGTAATTAAGCTCTGATCGCTTACTCCAAAGGAACTCGCCGAGATACCGTAGATGTACAGACCGTTGTTAGCTGGTGTGGAGTTATTTCCTATGAGGCTAACAGTTTTATTTGATGCGCCAGAACCGGCATTGTTATAAAAGGTTAGACCTGTCGCTGTCATCTCGGCGAGTACATCCGTAGCATCAGCAGTAGCTTGTTGCCCGCTGTAGAAAACAAGTCCCACTCCTGATATGCGGGAGAGTAACTTAGCGGTAGCTGCTCCATCATAAAAGTTCAACCGTTCGTTAGCTACATCAAATTCAAACCACTTACCTGAAGTGTCTGTATTTGAGTTTGAAGAGAAGCCTCTGAACCATGTGTTCGCCCCTGAGGTGTCCCCCGAGGGTGTGTTGAATTTGAAACGTATACCTGTTGTGGCATCAGAACCGGCTACTAGTACATGCTTAGCATGAAGCCCGTCAACCGCTATGTAGTCTCCTCCTAATTTCTGTGAATTACCCCCCTCCATAGTGAGAGTACCATCGTTCATATCCCACAGGATTTCAGATTCGTTACCTTCTCCTGTAGCTGCACCTACACTAGCTATGACTGGCTGTACCGTCCCTACTTTTGCTCTGGTTCTGTCCTTAGATGTGTACGTAGAGGAGCGTTGTATTTGAAATTGAGTCTCACTAGAAGCAGGTTCAAAATACATTACATACTCGTAGTCAGGGTTTAGTGGGCCAGAGTTCCCTGTGGTTATAGAATATTCAGTCTTCTCAACCCCGTCAATATTTATCTGCCCGTCTAGTCTGAGTGTACCCGCACCCCATGAGATATACTGGTGCATTGTATTGATAGAGGGGCCGAGGTAAGCGTCACCTGCTTTGAAGGCTGGTGTTACATTAGGGGCAAACTTAGCGGCGATTTTACCAAGAGGTATAGTATTATTACCTGATACAGCGTCTGATGAGTATTCAGGTAGACCTAGTTCGGCGTGAGGTTTCGATGGGGCGTATGTTCCCTGTGTTTCATATTTGATTGAAGTCTGGCTACTAAGGTTCTGGTCAATAGTAATCCTAGTGACGAGTTGGTTTTCCCCTGAAATACCCTGAGGGAGACATACGATGCGAACCTGATGCCCTGCTCGTAAGCGTACTTGCCATTTGTAATAATCTGAAACCGACCACGAACCTGTGTTCAAGGTACTAGTAATAACGCCGCCATCGGTGAGTCCTGATACGTAACCCCACGCAGCTTCATCTCCACCTGAACCATCCAGTTTTATTAGAGCAGCCCCTGTACGAAGACCTTTGGCTTCCCAGTCCACCGCTGAGTCGTGAAGGGTAGCTCCAGTCGTGCTGGTGGTCGCTTGACCTTCTTCCCAATAATAGGGAAGTTCCCATGTAGAGAAGCCTAAGCGAGTAGGTACATTCTCTGCTCCTTCAAACATAGCAGCTATACGTGTGCGTAGTCCGTCAGGAGATACTTCACTGGTCATCCATACCTTAGCTGTTTTCGTGACACCCCAGACTGCTTTAGGCTCGTAAACGGCTTGATCACCTAAAGCTGTATTGGTTGTAAGTGTTAGATACGTTCCACCAGCGAATGAGTCTATGTATATCTTCTCCCCGGCTTCTAAAGCATGAGAGGAGCGGTCAGATATCAGCACGAATCCCGCACCGGAGGCTTGTGTCATGTATTGGATATACGCAATTAGATTATCATCTTTGTCAACGAGCTTAGAGATTTGATCGGCTCCCGAGCCTACTAGGGCATCGAAAGATATTCCGTCATATTGTGCAGAGGTGACGCTTGATACAGCGGTGTAGTGGAGGATAGAGAATCGTTTAGAAACCTGTTCACCAGTCGTGTCGTGAATGTAGTTTGCGATAACATCTGTAAGAAGCTCTCGTCCAGACCTGCTCACCTCTAGCTGGCTCATCATTATGTGCTTTGTGCCAGTGTTATCTATGGTAGCACCGTCGGGTTTCTCAAACGTCAGCCCATTTGTAGCTGGGGCAGCATCCCCTCCTGCCCCTGCTTCTAGGGCTGGCATTCGGTTACGTGCGTAGTACGTGAAGAATTGTGCGGGATGGTGGGAGGTAGCGGTGCTGGTGAAGTTCGGGTCAGAATAGAATATGTAACCGTGATCTTCTGCTGTTAGCCGCTTGTCCTGTAACGCTTCCCTGAGGATAGCGGTCAGTAGAGATGTTTGGCTTCTACCAGCCTTTACCGGATTAGATGTGTCGGAACGGTTGATACCGGACGTTTCAAACCTGTCCACATCCCCTAAGTCGTTCGCTAGCGAAAGCTGTGTTGATGATATGTGGTTACTAATCCATGTGGAAATCATAGTGGAAGTCTTAGTGGAAGCTATACTGTCAGCTACCTCTTCAAGATATTCCTCGTTGAGGTTGTAGACAATATCGTATGCTACAACTTCTAAGATGGCTCCGTAAGGGGCTTCGTATCCGTGAGTCATACGGTAGATTTTTCCATAGAATTGAATGATGTGATTGTCTGGATTGACAATACGTATGTCCATGAACTCTTTGAGTACAGACTCAGTTGAGCTAGACGCAAACGGGCCATTGTCTTGAATATCTGCTACTTTGAATCTAGCTACGGCGGGTTCGTAGATATGCTCGTCAATATGCAGGGACAGCAAAAGAGATGTAGAACCATCCACAAACGGTGTCCATACCGAGCCAGACCAGTATTCTATTTGAAGTCGTTGAGCTACCATGTTGTAACTTGGTCGTAGTCACCTGTTCTGTTACTTGTTAAAATAACTAAGGTTCCTTCGTACCTATCCTCTTTCGCTGCTGCTATGTTTATCGTGAACTGCTGTACCGCAAAGGTGTACTCTTCGTAAGCGTCATCGTCCTGTAGAAACATGAGAGTCAAAGGATTGCCAATTGTGTATCCATTGTCTGTAACAAAGTCTTCTATGTCTTGTTTAGTGGGAATCTTATAGTCTGTTCCCCCACCTTTGTCTGGGCCGGTCATTGACTCTCCTGTAATTTCTTTGTCAAGAGTTAGGGTGAGTGTTATAGTGGGGCGCACAATGTTCAAGTCCAGTAGTTTAGCATCGTTGAAAGGTACACCAATCTGAATCGGTGACTTACCAAACTGTAAAGCTACTGTTGATACTTTCAGGGCGAATCTTCTCGCTCCACTTGTTTTCCCATTCCAGATGAGTGCCATTAGTGGTTGTGCCATTATATACCCATTCCATATCCCATGTACCTATCAGAGTTTTGCCATGAGCGTTCGTCTGGTCTAATTTGGAACAAGTCCCAGCTATCAAGGTCTATCTCAGGGATTTTGAATCTATCCCTAAGCGCATCCCCTGCGTATGGTACGGCTCCCGCAAACTCTCCGATTATAGTGTTCACCAGACGTATAAGCCCATTGATTATAGAATCTGCAAGATTACGTATCTTATCGTTGATCGTCCGTTTTACATCGTTAGTAAGGAAGAGTCTTCCAATATTCGCAAACAGCTTGAAAGGGTTGAGTACGTTGTCTATTATATTCAATATGCCCTTGAATATACCGTCTTTGAACATCTTGTCCAAGAAGACTTCCATGTTGGCATAGAACTCAGCCTTATAATCCTCAGGAACGAACATTTCCCATAAGAGGTAAATGACACCAGAGACAACTCCAATAATCAAACCGGGTATAAAACCTACAAATGCTGCTAGTACAAGAGGAACAACTGTGAGGAGTAAAAAGATCATGGATTTTGTAACAGCCTCTCCGTAGTTACCTTCGTCCCAAGCTTCTTTGATATCCTTTAGTTCTATTATGATTCCGAAGATAGCGGCTACTTTCAAAACCTTTCCCGAAATCTTACCGAGTACCTTTAAGAACTTTCCAATTCCGGTAGACATCACAGCTTTGAATAGGTTCTTTATAGAGTTGATTACTTTAGCTTTACTATTAGTGACTGCCTCTTCAACAGCGTAAGCGACTGTACCCCCTTCGCCATCCGCACCCGTACCAAAGATGCTTTTCATAACATCATCCCACGTAGTCTTACCAAAATACCCTGCGATTTTATTCGAGAGGAGAGCAGTTAGACCTGACATGGAAACAATGGTGAAGCCTTTAGAAGCTAGTTCGTCACCAGTCACTTTTCTATCGGACAAATCCGATGCGATGCCAGCAAAATAATCCATAACCATTCCAAAAAGCCCTACTAGTTGTTCCGACCATCTACCTATGGTTGGGAGCCATGAGGCTGCTACCTCTACCAATTTGAATAGGGCGGGAGCAAGGGGGGCTAGAATGTGGTCTACGAGTCCACCGAGGACTTGGAAGACTGCTCCCAAGAAACCTGTGAAAATCTGAGACTGCTTCAACAAAGCAGCTACAGTAAACTGGACTCCAATTGCAGACTTAACCATCTTCGCAAGGGACGTTGACTGTTTGTCATCAGCTTCTTTTGAGTTCTTAGCTGCCGAAGTTCCCCCGGGTTTAGACGAGTCTCCACCGCCACCTGAACCAGTAGCTACTTGTGTAGCGTTCTGCCGTGCGACGGTGATGAAGATATTTCGTAGACCTTGACCAGCTTGCCCCCCGCCCATTGTCATATATTACCTACCCTTTGATTGCGCTTTCATTTGATCATTTTCCCGATCTGCCATAGCACTAAGCGTGGCATAAAGAAAAGTTAGTTCGGATTCAGATAATTCTAAGATTTCCTTATAGGACATCCCCAGCTTTACTAGGGACGCTATAAGAACCCAGTGAGAGTACAGCATCTTTTCATTTGTAGATACTGAAACATTCGATAGAAATCTTAGGATTCTTTTTTTAGTACCTCAACCTCACTAAATTCATCAGTGAAAGCATTCGGCACAAGCTGCTCTAGAGCCTGACCTAGTTCTCCATTGATAGAGTTTAGGAAATCATCCGTAATAACATCTACGCCATCCCCGAACCACGGAGCGTCTACGACTACTCGCTTCAACACTTCTCGCACATATGTGCCGGTATTCAATTCAGGCTCACCTTTGTCGGAAAAAGTCATACACGCTGAGGTGATTTCACTTTTCTCGAACCACGGCAACTGACGAACGCTGATAATAAATTTATCATCCCCGATCTTCACTTCCATCTCTGTAATCTCATTGCGAGATTTGTACCGGCTAAGGTCAAAACTCTTCTGCGCTGGTAACTGTCTATTTGTTCCCATACTGCCCTCCTACGGGTATACTGGCTCATTATCTACAATCGTAATCTTCAAGTTTCTAGCTACACAGTCAATCGCTGTCTGTAGCATCGGGTCTTCACCTATAGGCAGACTAGCTCCTCTGAGCCATACGCCGCCCTCTCCTATTCCGGTAGCTGCTGTAGCGTCCCCGGGTAGGTCTATAACCATAGTGTCGTTCGTGCCTCGAATAAATTCAAGTCGGATGTTGAAACCTTGTGAACCTGAACCGTAGTCACCTTCAAGAAGAAGCTGCTTGTAAAGTTCAAGTGCACTGCCCAGTCCGATAGCCGTAGTTGCTTCGGAGTCTGGAAGAGCAACCGTTGCGGAGAAGGTATATTCTCTACGACCCTCACGCATTTCGTTTGGGCCTTTTCTGCGTCCGTTTCCGTGTCGGGAACTGACGTAGTAACGAGGCTCTACTGAGTTAGTAATAGCAAGGTTGAAGTCTCGAATACGGGCAAACTCTTGACGAGTGCCTCCTTCTCCACCAATGTATACCGCTCCCTGTGAGAAGTAGTAAGGTTCTGTGTTAGGGAAGTCAATATCAGTATCCACTATGTCATCCATCAAGGCGAATCCCGGCAGTCCTGCTGCCGAAGCGGAAGATGCATATAGGCTTGTACCTACAGTGGCTTGGTCTTCAAGGTTGTGGATAGTTCCCATGAAATGCACGGAGTCCCAACTGGCTTGAAGCATTTCTCCTTCACTAGCCGAGAGTGTGGACGAATCCACCATACCCCCAATTGAGCGTCGGATAAACGGATTACCCTCGCCTGAGTCTAGCATTCTAAGATGCCACGACAGGGTATCCAATTCATTTTGCTCTTGGATAACGTGTGTAAATGTATCTGTGGTCGCCGCTCCTCCCGTAAGGAGAATGAGAACGGAGCTAGCTGAGTAAGCCTCTTTCAGAGGAGTCTCTAATACAATCGTAGTTACTGGGTCAGCTACTACTCGCTGTACCTTGTATGTGCCTACAATCGTGGTTGGAACTACAATAGAATAAACATCATCTGTATCCCAGCCACTCCCTGTCCCTCCGACCATTCCATCTGCGTCGAATGTAATTACAGTCTCTGATGTAGAAGCTACTATACCTCTACTACCATCCGTAAGATTGAGTACTGTCGAACCAGCTACTACACCCGAGGTTGCAAAGGTTGCTGCCGTATCTGTGAGGGTAGCTGCTCCTGTCTGTGTAGTACCCGTACCACTAATTCTAGTAGTGTTATCGTGAAGTTCTATAATGTCGCCAGCAGATATATCTGAGGTGGAAATGGTTGCTCCTGCACCAGTGACTTTGAGCATCATAGCTCCTTTAGAAGCTGCTGAGTTTAGAAGAAGTGTGCCGAGTGTCCAGTCTGCGGCTGTGGTAAGCCCTGTGGATATTGTGCTTCTAACTGAGCCAATACCAAATCGTAGCATCCAGCCATTCAAGATCGTTACACCGGGGAGGGAACCTGTGAAAGATTGTTGACCAGCATACATTGTAGTCATATTACGTTTTGCTGTGTTGCCCAAAAAGTACTTAGGCTCTAGCGTTGGAGTCATATCAGGGACGGTCACAGCCGTGTATGCACCGGGGACAAATCTCAGCGAAGGTACACTAATATCTGTGTCATCTCCACCACCGTCGCTGACGGTTCCTGTTACAGGAGCGAGGGCAGTTGTTTCCTTGATAATACTGTTGTTAGCATGGTCAAATGCACAAGGGCGGTCTAGGTGAAGTACTGTTGAAGTAACATACTCAACACGGCGAATTTCGTAGGGGAGGGCTGTAGCAGCATCTACTGCATCTCCTGAGCCAGTTATAGCTTCTCCGATACGTACAAAGTCTCCTACTTCAAATGTTCCACTAGAACCACCATAAGTGACAGTTGAATCTCCCGCAGAGATTGCTCCATTTACGTCAGCGTGGACAGAGCCTAGCTGTGCATCTAGAAGCTCAGCGTCTGCTCCTTGTACACCCTCTGCTCCGAACGATAGTTGCGCCTGATCAGGACGATATATTGCCATTTGGTTCCCCCAAGTTGTTAGATATGTGCTATTATACTATGTTTCTAGGAAAATAGAATTATTTTCAAGAACCAAAGTCATAGTCCCAGTCCAGATATTTGCTTGTGCTACAGTAGGTTCAATGAAGTTGATTACCTGCCAGCGTTGAAAATTGGTTAAACTGTGTTTTGTGTTATGTACCGACCGGCGAATTTCTCGCATTAGGTCGTACAATCGTTGACGTTCATTGCTAGTCCAGATTTCAACCTCGACATTGTAGATTCGGTTACCATATTTGTAGTTACCGATGAAATTCTCAGCCATAGCTGGTGTGCCGGGGCGTATGAGTATGGTGTCACTAATCTGTGTGTTGAAACGTATGCGGTCGCCATCTCCGTTGACCTCTACAAAGACGGGCTTATCTGCCGTGCTTGCTACGTTTGCAAATGTCCATTCAGAATCGAGGGCTGATTTTACCTCTGAAACTGGTACTGGTTCTGTAGGCATTTAGAATACCTCCACAGCACGTAGGGATTCGAGTGCATCCTGTGCCTCTGAGTGCCAGCCTGAAACTTTTTCAGAGAGTGATACTCTATCCATACCACCTACAGCGATGTTACCAAAGTCAGAGTTTCTTACGATAGCTACAGCGGAAAGCTTACGGGCAAGTTCATGCACATAGCCGCCTTGCTGTTGGTCGAGGTTGACATTAGTTCCGTACTGGTAGGAGACTCTAATGGGTTTCAAGAATTCTCCACCACCGAAACGAGATGATAGAGCAGACGATGCTCCGAATCTTGCAGGTAGGAAGAAGTATCGAGAGAAGTGAATCATTCCCGTATCTTTGTCAAAGTAGTACTCGTTCTGTCTACCTTCGGCTAGGAGTTCGAATTCTGACCCGTTCCAGATTTCAGCCTTGAACATGCGGCGAACACCACGACGATCAAGTTTGATTCCGTTGTAATCGAATTCATGAGTCTCGTTATAGACGAAGTTTGTTCTCCAACTCTTACGAGTCTTGAAGTCAATCTCGGATTGCGCTCCTGAGATATAAGCTTCTACAGAACTCTTAGAAGGGATAGTAGAGGATGTAAAATCTGTGACTGTCGCCGCTGGTGTAGAGTATACTCCCTCTAGTTGGAGGAAGTTGAATACTTCTTTTGTAGTGGCATATGAATTCAGTGGGCGCATTTGAACACGGCGCACTGTTGGAATTGTAGCTACGCTAGCAGCCGTTACCCTAACCCAGTAGAGAGTGTTACTATCAACAGCGACGGTTCCCCAGTCTGCTCCGAGGAATTGGTAAGGGAAAACCTCTGCACCATCTTCTCCGAAGGCGTAAGGCTCACCATCTTCATCTTCTCTATCAACAGAGGGTGTGAAGGCTCTCCAGTCAGTATCTTCTGTACTGTAGTACTCCCAAGTCAAGTCTCCGAGAGAGCCATTTACAGCTAGGTCAAAGATTGCTAGGTCAAACTTCTCGCCATGCCCGAAGTACAAATAGTGGCTAGCCGTATCTAACACGTTGACCGCCGTGCTATTCAAAGCTTGGACGGTCAACGAAATGTCAGTATATGTAGAAGCCCCATCAAAGTTTAGTACTTTTTTGAAAGAACCAGACGCAGCGGTTGGCATTTATATCCCCTATGCAAGAGTCGTTAGGTCAGGCAGAGTTCCCCCTGCGGTCGAGTCTATTTCTGCTTCTCCTAGTTCTACAAGCTTCCCTCTTACATACATTGCAGCACCCTCTACCTGCGTAGCTCTGGTCTTCAATTGTTCGAGTTCTTCTTGTAAAGCTTTCTCTCTGCCACTCATTACTGCAAGCTGTTTATCAAATAGGCTCAGTTCACCTTTCAGTGATGCTGCGTCTATCACTTAGAAGAAGGACTATCTACGGCTGCTACAAGACGGTCAAGCTGCTCAGCCATAAATGGTGAGTGAATCTTATACGCCTTTGGTAAAATCGTGTCAAGGTGTGGTCGAACTTTGTCATACCACGCATCCTCTAGCGAGACTACAGGCTTATCAGCCTTTTCATCTTCATCGAGCCGTACCATTACATCTGCAATGATTTTCCAGTCCTTCATGTTCTCAGTAGAGTAGGAGTTACACCCTAGCAAGAAAAGCTTACGTACTGTAAGAATCTCTGTAGGGCCTTCTACCTCATCCTGAAATTCAAGAGGTGTCTCTCGAAATCCTACCATCTGTTCATTTACTAGTTCTTTTGACATTCTTCTCTCCTTGTGTATGCATAACAGTCTGTACCATTATACTAAGATTTTGCAAATCTATTCAATAACTATTACTATTAGTCAGTCCTACCTGTTGGGAATACTAATTCTCCTTTTTTAGTTGACACATCTATTATACTTAGTATTCAGTTATTTATTCAACTAAGAGTGGATTAGTCCCGATCATAAAATACAATGTCGGTGGTTTCATTCCATCATTCCATCATTCCAATGTTTAAAATTCCATAACCCCCATTGACCATACCTGTCGTTAAAGGTGCTAGACGTAGTATCGAGTAGGTCAGTCATAGAATGCTGCTTGGCATATGTTAAGAAGTCAATAAAAACAGGGTCGTTTATTACGAGGTTCTTCGTAGATTCCCAGAAAGGGGTATCATATTTAGAACCATACATATAATGCCACATAATATAGTTTTGTATTTGGTGTGTGTAGGTAATAATTTCTTGGGAGATGCTAGCGGGAGTTGTGGCCTTATGTATAATCCAATCGAATGTTTTACGTAACCAAAACGAATAAGCTTCGACAGCGGTGGATTCTAAAGGCTCTAGAAAAAATAAACGATTACCCCCTAAAATAATTCTGTCATCTATTATGGGTTTTTTGGCTACGTAGTTCTTAAATTTTAGATTATCAACTTCCTCGTTTAAGTAAATTCCTTGGTTTGCTAGGCTAAATATTTTTTCAAAATTAGCAGACGCTTCTTCAGTAGATGTAATTTCATCATTATATAGATAACCATAGGAAGTAGTTTGAGTTGTATTCGGAATAACAAAAGTCCACCCATCGGGTGTAGCTACTGCCCGTGTCCAATTAACGTTGCAGTCTTTAGATTCCCCTTCCCCTAAAAGAACAGCATTTAACGGGTTTGTCAACTCTTCATAATCATCCCAGTTAGATGGCTTCCCTCTGCAATCAAAAATGAAATCTGAATCAATCTCATCGTAGTTATCAATATGTTTTTCTTGTACCGTAAAATATCCAGATTTTAGAATGACCTCTTGCAATTTAGCGGGGTCATACTGAAGACCGACATTGTGGAGAGGGAAAGGAGATGCGAATGATTTTTCCTTATCTCCCC
>Ga0307989_1000996_pt1 | contig 16330 bp, 12 predicted proteins | sample EllFjometagen185_FD_203164 | JGI IMG/M metagenome (GOLD analysis project Ga0307989, IMG submission 203164) | Marine microbial communities from Ellis Fjord, Antarctic Ocean - #185 | ecosystem: Environmental > Aquatic > Marine > Unclassified | place: Southern Ocean | collected 2014-10-08
ACGCAGCACACATTCAAACATTTTAAATCAGAACTAACGATCCCTGACATTTTTACCAGAGACAGTTACGATAAATGGAATGAAGGTGAAAAACTAAATGCTAAAGAGCGCGCAAACCGCAAAGTATTAGAAATACTGGACAGCTATGAGCAACCCCTTATAGACGAAGGACTTGAAAAAGAATTAGATGATTTTGCGGCCAGGCACTATCCTGTCCCCTGGACAGACAACTAAAAAGATTATTGAACATTTTTTATAACCACCAATATTTAACGAACAATTAACAAAGGTAAAACATTATGAATTCAGGTTTTAAATCCCAAGTTGTTCCCAGCTATCGTCTCTTAGATGAGGCTCAGATCAAACAATTCCATTACGCAACTTTAGATTTGCTGGAAAACAGTGGTGTCAAGGTGATGGATGAAGAAGCCAGAGAAATGCTACTCGAGGCAGGTTGTCGTGCTAAAGAAAACAATGTTATCCAAATACCAAACTGGTTAGTTGAAGACTGTATCAGAAGTGCGCCATCCAGAATTACGCTCTACAATCGTCGGGGAAAAGAAGCCATGCGCCTGGAAGCCAATCGCATTCATTATGGTATGGGAACAGATTTGGTTCAGACCTACGATCTCTACACGAATGAACTTCGTCAGACAACCTGTTCAGATATCGCTAACGCAGCCAAAATAGCCGATGCTCTTGACGACATTGATTTTGTCGGTTCTTATGCCATCCCGTTTGATGCACCAAACAATATGGGATATGTCGATTCTTTTAAAGCGGAACTTGAAAATTCGACTAAACCGATTTTTTATACCGCAGCAGGCCTGGAAGATATCAGTATTATCAATGAAATGGCAGCTGCAGCTGTGGGTGGTGCCGATATCCTGAGAGAAAAACCGATTCATGTTCATTACGCTGAGCCATTAACACCATTGACCCATACGCCAGGAGCGACAAAAAAACTTTTCTATTGTGCCGATAATCATGTTCCAGTCAACTACACACCCGGTATGATGTCTGGTGCTACTGCACCGGTGACCCTGGCTGGTGCCATCACCGTCGGTAACGCTGAAGCCTTAAGCGGTGTAGTTTTACACCAACTACGATCAAAAGGGGCCCCAATTATTTCTGGATTTGGGATGTCAACTCTGGATATGAAATCCAGTGCTTGCTCTTATGGCTGCCCTGAATATCGTCTGGCACTGTCAGCCTGTGCAGATCTATACCACTATTATGGCATTCCTATGTGGGGAACTGCCGGCGTCAGTGATTCAAATTGCCTGGATGAGCAAGCTGGTATGGAATGGGGTATCTCTTTAATGACAGCAGCCCTAGACGGTGCCAATCTAATCCATGATATCGGTTATCTGGGACAGGGTCTGGTTGGACATCCGGCAGCCCTGGTCATGTGTGCGGAAACCATCAGCTACGTCAAACGTTTCGTCAGAGGTTTTGATGTTAGTGATGAGTCAATTGCTTTGGATGTCATCCGTGACGTCGGACCACAGGGTGCTTTTATCGGTACCAAACACACCTTTCAGAATTTCAAAAGTGAACATTGGCAGCCTAGTATCAGTAACAGACTCCCCGTTGATGTTTGGAAAAAAGGACCTAAAAAGAGTATTACCGAGTCGGCCATTCTAAAAGCCAAAAAAATTCTGGCGGAACATCAAGTTGATATGTTGGATGCTTCAGCGCAAAAAGAAATTGACACCATTCGCAACAATGCTGTCGAAAAACTAGGTAAACTCATCATTGGAATCTAATTATTCTTTAGCATTCTAAGGGTTGACCCCGGTTCCTTGTAAAATGTTTGTAAGGAACTTATCCAAAATCCTAGGTCGGATCAAGCGTCTTGTTGATCCGACATTTTGACACCTATCCAGCGTAGGTGTCCTACCCTACGCAGTATGAGCGAAAGATCCCCTAATTCCTCACTGGAATAACCGTAATACTGATTGTGAACGGTATCGGTAAACTCTTCAAAAAGCTTGTTATCTTCATCATCCAAAGAAGCCGAATACAAATTGACCAGTAGATCGTGGGCGATATAATCCTCGCTGATTTCAATAAATCCCCCTCAGAGCCACCCCTCTTTCTACTGCTTTTTCCAATTCGGTTTTCCATCCAGATTCTCATGAGAATGAGGAATAAAGTAGGATGGAGTACCTGGTGCCCATTGCCATAACCAATAAAATTGACACACTGGTTTGGCAATCACAGGAAGATCGAGAGTGAATATTAAAAAGGCAACAGGTTGCCCATGCGGAGAATCAATCGTAAAATAAAAGACGGACATGTTATAAGGATGAAAAATGGTGGATAATTAAAGATGAGTACATAAAGCCCAAAAATCCTCAATTGACATAACGAATATATTTGATATATTCGTTATATATATAACAATAGTGCTATATTATACCAAATCGAAATTCAAAAAAAAAGAAAGAGACAATTGATGATTCCAGATAAATTCCGGGTTCTCAGCCCCAAAGAGGTAGAACAAGTCCACGCAGCCACATTAACAGTCATGTCGGAACAGGGAATTCGGGTTTCAGATCCTGAAGCATGCAAAATATTAACAGATAATGGTGCTGTGACTGGAGTGGATGGTTTTGTCAAATTTAATGAAAATTTGGTTAAAAAGGCACTGCATAGTGTTCCTGATAAAGTTGTGTTGTATGATAGGAATGGCAAAATTGCGGCTGAAACCAGTGGGCAGAAACCCTATTTTAGTACAGGTCTTTTCTGTCGGGATATATTAGATCACGAAACCCATCAGATACGCCCTTTCATATTCTCCGACATTCAAACGGTGACAAAAATCTGTGATCATCTGCCCAATATTCATTTAGTCGGCAGCCTTGGTTTTCCTACAGACTTTCCCTTGGAACAAGCAGCGTTAGCGGCCCTTAAAGAAGTGTTGGTTTGGACAAAAAAACCAGTATTTTTCTATGGGAACGATGAAAAGCAGGCCAGGGATATTTGGGAAGCTATTGCGGAGGCCTCCGGTGGTTGGGAAAACCTTAAAAAGTGTCCCAGTGGGCTCGATTTAATTGGACCGACCTCGCCTCTGGGATTAGATACACAAGCATGCCGGCGTTTAAAGTTTAATGCAGAACGAAACTTGCCCACTGTCTGTTTTTCCGCAGTCATTCCTGGTGCCAGCGGACCAGCTACCTTAGCCGGAGCTCTGGTCCAGGCTTCAGCTGAATCATTGGCTGGAATCGTATTACATCAATTGGTGAATCCGGGGGCGCCGATTCTTTCCGGTTCCAACGTGCTTCCCATGGATATGCGATCTGGTAATTTGGCATATGCTTCTGCCGAATACAACCTGGTTTGTCAGGCTGCCGCTGACTATTTTGAAACTTTAGGAATACCCACCTGGATAGGTGCAGGTCATTCTGATGCCCATGGCGTTGATATTCAGGCAGCCAGTGAGATGGGTATGAATATGAACATGGCGGCGTTTTCCAGCTCGACGCTGATTCATAATCTTGGCTATTTATCATCCGGCAAAACCGCTTCTCTGGAAATGCTGATTTTAGGGAATGAACTGGCCGGTGCTACATCAAGGTTAAAGCAGGGCATTAAAGTCGATGAAGATACTTTAGCGGTGGATGTTATTCAGCAGGAAGGACCGTCCAATGGTTTTTTAAAAGCAGCACATACCCTGAAACACTGCCGGTCAGAAAATTACATTCCGGGTCTGTTTCAAAGAGAAAACAGCCTTAGCTGGCAGCAAAAAGGTGAAATACCAATGGATCAGCGAATCACAGAATCCTTAAAGACAATTCTGGAAAAGCTATAAGCACCGACAATCTGTTATTTCGACGAAGTATGAGGAGAAATCTTAAAGATCCCTCACATTCGTTCGAAATGACATCGACAAGTCAACAAGCGAATAATATAAGATCATCATTAATCGCTACTTCTTCTCAACATAAAATCCAATGGGTTCATCTCCTAATTCTACACCCAAACCGCTAATCACACGATTTGAATAGGCAAAACTGGCGACTACTTGATTCGTTTCCAGGATTTCTTTATCAATGGCACCTGAAGCTCTGAGTTGAGCAATATCAGTTTTATCCACCTCCGATGGTATTAAGGTTAATTTTCGGGTATATTGCAACATTGCCAATTCTTTTCCCTGAAAATAAGTTTGTGGCAAGTCCTCCTTTAAAGCCTTCAAGGCTTTTTCAGGATCTAACTCATTCTTCATTAAATGACACATATTCGTTCCGTGATGACTAACCGCATAATCGCATTTATTCAGGCTACTTGTGTAGACAGCGATCGCTTCCAAAAACCATTTGGCTAGGATATTGTTTGGATCATGCAAGACGCTTTTATAAAGGATATCATGACCTAGAATTGTTTTTGGACTGAGGCTTTGGGCCTGATAAACGTAATCGACATTGCCGAGGGGAGATGCTACCTGTTGATTAATATTTTGCAGTTCACCGGTGGCGGATTCCGGTGCTATTGTTTTGATCCAGCAAATAGGTTTTTTTTTTGATTTCATTTTTGGAAGGGGTATTCAGTATTTAATGAGATGGGCAACGAGTAGCCCATCCTACGATGCTACACAACAATTGTTGCAATATTAAAGGCTACACAGACAATTGTTTCCCGATCAATACCTCACGATTATTTTCAATAACGGCATCCAGTTCTTTCGAAACAGATTCTGATAATCCATCGGGTTTATGAGTTTTCAAGATATCACGGGCTTTTTCAGTAACTACCTGATTAAAATCCTTTGATCCACTCTGCTGCCAGGAATCGGGATTCTGGCGATTAATAAATTGATTCATCCAGTGTTCCGTACGACAATGCTTCTGGGTATGTTTCTGAACCAGAAAATTTCCACCGGGTCCCACCTGATCAATAACATCCAGACCAATGTGCTCTTTTGACATATCAAAACCACGGGTGATTCTCCGCACATAACTAATAATTTCATTACACATGATCAGGGATGGCGTCGAACCAATCAATCCCTGTCCCAAATAACCAATATCATGGACCAGATTACAACCATCCAAAGCCGCCAACATAATAGAAGCCATGCTTTCCATAGCTGCTTGTTCATCTAAACATTTGGAATCACTACAGCCGGCTTCACCCCAGACCGGTAATCCATAATAGTGATAAAGGTCACAGCAGGCTGAATGGGTCAGACGTTCATCAGGGCTAGCATAAACAGTTGTTCCGGTACGCATATCCATCGGTGTGGCGCTAAAACCAGTAATGGCAGGGGCACCAGGTACTCTTAATTGCTGCATAACAAGCCCGGACAGTGCTTCAGCATTAGCTGTCACAATCGCACCTGCCATGGTCACAGGTCCACTACCACCAGAAAGCAAGGCTGGTACATAATTCAGAGGAACACCACTCTCTGCACACATAAACAGTTTTTCAACGGCACCTCTTGAATGAACCAAAGGACTAATTGGTTCAGCATAATGCACCATAAAAGGTTTATCTTTCAATTGCTGAGCACCGCCTTTCACCAGTTTTGCCATTTCAATAATAACAGCCAAATCATCCGGACCACCGGCTGTAAAATAGATTGGTTTACTGGAAGTTGCCATTAATGTCTTAAATTCAATAGCATAAGCCAGATTCCCCTCTACATCATTGGGAAAAGCATTGGAAGCAATAAAATCTATTTCAGGACACCAGTCACCGACGGTGGCAGAATCGACGACATCCTGAAGTACGGATGGTCTTAATTCGCCTGTCTCCAAATCGTAAAAACTCAATAGATCAGTACCCATTCCGAAATAAGTGTTATTTCCGGTTAGATCCATTGCCAGTTCACCATTACGATTGTAAACAGGCACTTTTGAGGGTGCCTTTTTTATACTCTCGTCCACCAGTCGACCGGGAATCTTTACGATATTTTCTTCAACAACAGTACACCCTGCTTCTCGAAGCATTTCAAGGGCTTCAGGGTGATGTACCTTCACACCAGTTTTTTCCAGCAATTCTAACGTTGAATTGTGTAGTTCTTTTATCTGGCTTTCCGTTAGAAGGCGATATTGCGGTTTGCATTGTGAATCGAAATCTGCACTCATAATTAACTCCTTTTACGTTCTCATTTATGACACATGAGGCTATTATCATTGATTCATAACATTATTTTTTGTAGAGATCTACAATCTAAGACTTTTTCAGGATTATTCTCCAGTACGGTTTAGCAAGTGTCATGGCTTTATCCCATAAAATTAGAGGGACACGTAATACCAATAATTACGTGTCCCCAATTTTACTATTATCACTAATCTTCTGAGATCAAGTAATCTCATTCACTTAATAATGTCAGACGAGCCTGCTATTATTGAAAAGCATCAAAAAGAATTTTATCAGCTTTTTTAACCACTTCGTTCATGTCCTTGATCGTTGATTCAGGTAGACCAACCGGTTTGAAGTCTTTCTTCAGAGACATATACTTATCTCTGGCACGGTCCCGAAGATCTTTTTCACCTTGTTCAATCCAAGGATCCAGCGAAATGGGTGAAAACAGTTTTGTTCTAACGTTGTCACGACAATGCTTATAAGTATGAGGCAGAGTAACATAGTCACCTAAGACCGGTGTTTCCATCATCTCTTTAATCGCCAGAGTATCGTCATTGATTTCCATCATCTCAGTGCTTCGCTTGATAATAGGCACCAGGTCATCATCAATAACCATTTGGATTGGGCTGGCAAGTGTTGTACTACCCAAGCGTCCCATTCCATATTGAATGTCACTTCCGGATAGATCTAGCATGGCAGGCATTAAAGATTTTTCCAAAACAGCCTGGCCATCTTCAACATAAGAGTCTGTCATAAAAGAAAATGTTTCAATGGGAAGATTGAAGCATTTTTTCATAAACTGACCGGATAGTGCTCTGGCCAACATACTTTCAGCATTACCTAACAAGGCGTTACCTGTAGCCATGTCCATAGAAGTACTATACATGGAAGCGATGCACTCAGAACCAGGTTGAAACAATTGACACATGACAACCATGGTAATAATTTCAGCCGCTGCCAGTACCGCTGTTCCCGGAATCGTTGCCGGAGAGGTCGCACCTGCAATTGCCAAAGAATTAACAGCCTGTGGAATCCCATATTTACAGCAACCCATCATGGTTTCTATATCCATCTCTTTGAATCCAAAAGGAGTCAAAGAAGTTGGATAGAAAACCGCCTGAGGGCGTTTTCGAAGTTGTTCTTCACTACCAGCCCAAGCCAACAACAATTCAAACATTAATTCGACACTTTCAGGGCAATAGGCTAGAATCATCAATGGTTTAGTCGTATTTTGCAACAGCATATTAAAACCATGCATATCCGCTGCTTCCTGGACAACTTCAGTGGGTGTTTGAATCGCCACCTTGTGAATATTGGGAAGAATTTCTGCCAGCTGACACCATTCAGCCAGGTTTTGTTCCGTTACCGGTATCACTTTTCCACTGACCGGATCCCGATATTGCATTGATTGAACGCAGGTACTGGTATAAAATGATTTATCCGGATGAGGCAGTATTAAATCATGTTCTTCTTTAGCACCTTTAACCGTAAAATTTTTAGGAGCTGTTTTCAGTGCTTTTTCAATCAGTTCAGGAGAAAAAGTTACTATTTGTGTATTAAAATCGACATCAGCACCTTTTTCTGCCAATACTTTCAACCCTTTTTCATAATCGACTTTAAAACCTTTTTTTGATATCAGCTGGATACAGGCATCATACATTCTGTCCAGGCCTTTCTGGTCCAGAAAATCTAATTGCATGGTTTGGGACATAAAAAACCTCTTGTATTATAATAGATTCGAACTCGTTTGTTTGCTTTTAAATTCAAACACCCATCTCTACAAAACAAATCATTGTTTATAAAGCTTTAATTATGGGGAACACGGGACTTCAGGATCATTATTGGTTCCCCATAATTGGCGCTGTGTGTAAAACACAGGCGTTTGATTGTAATATGGTCTATCTTAATCTTTTTTGGTATGGGCACTGCGACGTAACTGATGACCGCCATCAGGACCAAAAGTAGCCTTAGGGCTCCACCATAATGGAATTTTGATGCTTTCTTTGGTTAATTTTCCTTTTCCGTTAGCAACGTCACGGGCAGTTTCGTAACCAGCTTGAGCATGTCGTACCACTCCAATTCCAGAGTCAGTAGTCATACAGGCATCCAGTCTGATATCGGCTTCTTCACTACCATCAGCAATCATGGTCACACCGGTATGCACCGCTTCTCCCATGGAGTAATTCGCCTGCATCGCGATCAGGTCACAACCGGCAGCACAGTTTAACAAGGCATTTAGCATCGGCCAATCAGAGATCAAGTCACCACCATCTTTCATCTTTTCAGACTCAAAGGTTGGATTCACGATGGAACCTGAATCCAGGTTATCACGTGAGAACGCTACAGGTGCTTGAATTTCGCCACTTTTCACCAGTTCATTAACCTTTAGGGCAAATTCTCTTCTTTCACCAAATCCCAGATAACAAACACGTGCCGGTAAGCCTTCAATGGGTAAATTTTTTCGTGCCAGGTTGATCCACTTCACTGTTAGTTGATCATCAGGGAACATTTCAATAATCAAATCATCCAATCGCGCTAAATCACTAGCTTCACCAGACATACAGGTCCAACGGAAAGGTCCACGGCCTTCACAGAACAGTGGTCGAATATATTCAGCCACAAATCCAGGAATTGTCATGGCTTCTTCCTCAGGCATGCCAGCATCCCGGCACTCTTTACGAATAGAGGTTCCATATTCAAAAACATGAACACCCTCTTTGGCTGAAAATGCGTTCATGGCTTTCAGTTGTTTAACCATGGATTTTCGGGCGATAGCCATATATTCATTGCGGTCTTTGGCTCTGAGTACTTCCGCGGATTCAGGAGAGTACCCTTCTGGAATATATGACAGAGGATCATGACATGGACACATTTCTGTGACAACATCAGGTTCAAATCCCATATCATAAGCTTCCTGGAAGAGTTCCGCTGCGTTTCCAACGACACCGATTCCCAAAGGTTTTTTTGCAGCAGCTGCTTCTTTTGCCAGTTTAATAGCTTCTTCCAGGTCTTTGGCTAAAACATCTGTAAATCCAATTTCAATCCGTTTTTTGATCAAGTCTTCACTAACATCAACATTAATACAAACACCACCGTGCATGGTCATCGCACGTGGTTGGTTAGCACCCATTCCACCGTGACCAGCTGTTAAGAGAATCCGACCCGCTAAAGAACCACCAAAATGTCGTTCACCAATCGTTCCCAGTGTTTCAAAGGTTCCCTGAATAACACCCTGAGTTCCGATATATTCCCATGGTGCAGCAGTATACTGAGCATAAATGGTCAGGTTTTTTTCCTGCAATTCATAAAATTTTTCCCAGGTAGCTTTCATGATGTTTGTTGTGGCCATCACGACACGTGGTGCCAAACGATTGGTTTTAAAAATTGCCACTGGCATACCGGATTGAACAACCAGGGTCTCGTTGTTTTCCAGTTCTTTTAAAGACTTCACAATCGCATGATAAGATTCCCAGTTTCTGGCGCATTTTCCAATACCACCATAAATCACTAAATATTCAGGGGCTTCTGCGTTTTCCATGTTGTTTTCCAACATTCTCAGGATCGTTTCCTGTTTCCAACCTTTACAACGCATAGTACTACCACGCTGAGCTTTTACTTCATACAGAATTTCAGGTTTCATTTTTTTATCCTTATTTTTTGAATTTGAAATATCACCAATTATATGGTGGCAGATTATTGGAATTTCTCTTTCAATTCCTGACCAATTGCTTGAATAATAGATTCGCTCTTAATGAGTTGCGCCAGGTCTTCAATCGCCGGCGTCATCTCCTTATCAACATTAAAAACTTCAACCTTCTCGCGAATCAGATCATGCGCAATACGGGTGGCCCGGCCTAATTTTTCCGGACCTTGTTCTCTCATATCCACTGCCTGAGCGGCACAAAATAGTTCGATGGCAATCACATTAGTAACATTTTCTAAAATTTCCCACGTGTGTCTGGCTGCATTGGCTCCCATGCTGACATGGTCTTCCTGGTTGGCACTGGTGGTAATGGAATCAACACTATCGGGATGGGCCAGGGTTTTATTATCAGAAACCAAGGCAGCAGCTGTATACTGAGCTACCATTAATCCAGTGTTCAATCCGTTGGATTGCATTAACATCGATGGCAATCCGTAATTTAAACCCGGAGTCAACAGACTAAAAGATCTTCTATCAGAAATATTAGCGATCTCTGACATTACAATACCTAAAAAGTCCATCATGAAAGCCAGACCTTCTCCATGAAAATTTCCACCTGAATAGCTATTAAAGCCATTACCATCCTGGGATTTGAAAATCAAAGGATTATCAATAGAAGCATTTAAGGTATTTTCAATGTAGGTTCGGGCAAAGGCTACGGTATCTCTGATCGGTCCGAGTACCTGGGGTGTACAGCGAACACAGTAGGCATCCTGTACATGACCATGGGAATCCATTAACTTACTACCAGCAAACAATGCTCTTAAATTGGAAGCAACCGTCACCTGACCTTTTTGTTTACTAGCTTCATGAATTTCAGGGGTAAAGGCTGAAGAAACGGATAACAAGGCTTCGATACTCATCGCAGCAGCTACTTCCGCATGTTTAATCAGTTTCTCACTTCGAGTAATTGCCAAACAACCCGACGCTGCCATAAAGGAAGTTCCATTAATCATGGCATTTCCTTCTTTAAAAATGAGGTATAAACGAGGAATACCCGCTTTTTTCATGGCCTCATCACCAGTCATTAGCTCACCCTCATAGTAGGCTTTACCACTATAACCACCGCCATTCTCATCACAAGTAGCAACAACAGCAATGGCTGACAAAGGAACCAAATCACCACTGGCTCCTAATGACCCTTTTTTAGGGACCCAGGGCGTTACGCCTTTATTCAACATTTTGATATACTGCTCTACCACTACCGGTCTAATAGCTGAGTGACCGGTAGAAATAGAATTGGCTCTAATCACCATCATGGCCCTAACAAATTCTTTATCCAATGGATCACCAATCCCAGCGGTATCAGATAAAATAACATTCCGGGACAGTTGTGCTGCCTGGTCAGAATCCACCTTATCGTTTGCATGAGCACCAAAACCGGTATTAATGCCATAAAAAGTAGCGTCTTTATTATGAATGGCGTCATCTAGCCATTCATGTGAAACATTCATGCGTGCTTTGGTTTCTTCACTGAGCGGTGCCACCGTTGCTTCCTCATATGCAACAGCCACGACTTCCTCTATTGTCAGTGTTCTTCCCGTTATATCAACTGTTTCTATGCTCATACAGCCCTCATTGGATCAAGTTTATTAGATTTAAATACTTATGAAAAATTAGTTAAGGTCCAGATGAAATACCACCTCTCCGCTTTTAATAACCGTTCGGACAGCATTGTTACCAATCCGGTAAATCAGGTCTTCCAGTTCTGCCAGTTCCCAAAGCTGAAGATCCGCCTGAAAACCAGGGGCTAAACAACCAATCCGGTCTTCTCGTTGAATGGCTTTGGCAGCTCCTTGTGTCGCAGCTAAAAGAGCCTCTTCCAGAGACATCCCATGATTGCGGCAGGCAAGTTGTAAAACAAATTGCATCGATTCTGTCCAGTTTCCCGGATTCAAATTAGTGCCCAAAGCCAGAGTCATACCTGCATCAATCATCATTCTGGCATTAAAAGGATCTGGATGTGCTGCTGCAAAATCCAGGGCCGGTAACACAACACCCACCACACCAGCTTCAGCCAATAAATCCATTTCCATGGGTGAAGTATAGTTCAGATGATCAGCTGATACCGCTGGAATTCTAGCTGCCAAGGCACTACCGCCAATATTACGATAAGCATCCGTATGCAGTTTAGGCTTCAGGTGACACCCCATACCAGCTCTAAGAATCGTTTCTGCTTCTTCGGCAGTATAGTAGCCGGTATCACAGTAAATATCACAATATTCAGCCAGTTTTTGATCGGCAACTAAAGGAATCATCTCTTTTGTCAGCGTCTCAATATAAGCGTTTCTCTGTTGTGGATCCGAACGATCAATCTCAGGTGGAAAATCATGGGCACCTAAAAAAGTAGAGACCACCTCAACCGGCTGGTTTTTTGCCAATCGTTGATTAACCTTTAATTGTTTAATTTCATCCTCTAGCCGGATTCCATAACCACTTTTGCTCTCTAGGGTTGTTGTTCCGTATTGCATCATCCGTTGTAAGCGATCCAAGGCATCCACATAAAGTGAATCTTCACTCTCTTCACGGGTCATTTGAATCGAAGCCGGTATACCGGTCTTGATACCCATCGATTCAATTTCCTCGACACTTTTGGTCATCTTCAACACATATTCCCTGGCTCGGGAACGACCAAATATCAGATGGGTATGACAATCTACAAACCCGGGAGCCACGGTTTTCCCAGTGGCATCAATTTGTTTAGCCTGAGAAAAATCAATCGTTTCCTGTAGTAGTTCACGGGGACCAACGGCCAGGATTTTTCCGTCCTTTATGGCAACTGTGCCATCCTGAATCCGACCCAGTACATCTGCACCCTGGCCAACACAGGTAATGACTTCTTTGGCACTATGAATATATACATCCGCTTTTGATTTCATCATCTCCATTTCCTTTATTTGCTGTTACCACCAAGCATCGCTTTTTCTATGACCTGATCGATGTTAAAGTCATGCGCTTGCAAATAGTACATCATCACCTGGGCCATTGCTTCCATTGGTACCGGACCAACCAATTCACTTCCCACAACATTAACACCATATCTGGCTGCTTCACGTTTGACAGCCTCCATCACCATCGGGATCGGTGTTTTTTTATAATGGGTCAGGTTCATTGAAACCTGCACCATGCCTTCTTCCTCTAGGGAAAGCCCCATGGCCCGAACAAAGCGGAAACCACCATTGATATGACGAACACTTTTACCGATTTTTGTTGCAATTTCCAGATTAGTCGTCGCTAAATTAATGTTTAAAGCCACCAGAGGAAACCGTGAAGCAACCTGAATAGATCCGGTTTTCGGCACAAATTCACAAGGTCCTTCATCAGGTGCCCAGTAGGGATCCTTCAGCTTTTCTTTCAAAGCTTCGTATTGACCTTTTCGAACTTTAACCAGATTTTGACGATCAGGTTGTTTAGCGGCATCTTCATAAAAATATACCGGCACACCCAATTCACCAACAAAACGACCAAATTCATGAGCGATTGCAACGGATTCTTTTTCAGGAATACCACTCACCGGAATAAATGGAACAACATCCACTGCACCTTGGCGAGGATGAGAACCTTTTTGTTTGCTCATATCGATCAGTTCGATGGCTGTTTTTACTAGATTTTTAGTGGCAGCTAACACAACATCGGGTTCGCCAATATAGGATATTACTGATCGATTGTGATCTGCATCAGAAGAATAATCGAGTAATACCACATCGGCAGCTCGAATTGTATCAACGACCTTTTCCACCACAGATAGGTCTGTTCCTTCACTAATATTGGGCACACACATCATTGCTTTCATTCGGAATCTCCTTAATATTAATGTGATGAAATTATTTCCATTATTTTATCTAACTGTTTCTCAATCGCTGCGACAACTACCTGATCCTTTAATGAAGGTAGATTGATTCGTACATTCGCAACACACCCCAGCAACCCGGCCTTGGCCAAATGCTCAGCACACTCCAGGTCAGAAGCTGCATTTTTATTAAAACAATCCTTCAATGAAATACAAAGAGCCAATACATCATGACATCCCTGGGCATTCTTCAAGGGAACTTCAGTGGCATGTTGCATGGTTTTTTGGATCGTCTTAGAACGTTCAGTCTTTTCCTCATCTGTAGCCTTTGGCATTCGATATGCGGTACTGACGTGGGCAAAGGCATCAGAATCTTCTCGTCCACCATTAAAAAGTTCACTAGCCAGTTTTTCCCCTTGCTGGGCAATACTTTCATAATGTTCAGCAGCAGCCATGTTTTTCTTGCCTATAGACAATCGAGCGACCATGGCGACCATACCAGCTGCCATAGCGCCGGCAACTCCTGAGGCTGTTCCACCCCCAGTACTATTGTCGTTTGCGTCTAGTACCTTTAAAAATGCATCTATGTTTTTTTTCATTTTCCGGTTTTTGCAATTGGTTATCAACAACTTATCGTTAACCCTTTTTTCTGAAACACATGATTTTCGCGTCTATCTGCAAATAAGGCCAAAGGGTTCACATGGGTAACACTTATTTATTTAATATACATGTTATATATATTAAATATTTCCATAACTGTCCATCTTTATATTAAGTTCCATTACCCAATTTTTATTCATTGAAGATTAATCAATGTATTTTCACAAGGTACGCTTGTTTTTTACATCTTGTATTCAAGATATATATAACATAAATATATCATGTCAAGTTTTTTTTAATCAATATCTAATTAATTAAAAAACAGGCGTTATTATTTTGAAATTATGGGTAATTATTTATTCTAAGCATAAAGACCATCTCCTTTAGGGATGATCAAGGGGCCAATGGCTTTGTCGTTTGGTCGAATATTTAGATGATGCATATCTGTCATTCTGACGAGCTACGATGAAGGATCTGATTGCTCGGAGATAGGGTCGTCTATCGCCAGAATAGAATCATGATAATTCAAAAAAGTTATCTTTTACTAATTTAATGAAATGCTCAATATGTCGGTTCATGATTTCTCTGGCTTTTTTGGGTGCTTTTTCCTCTAAGGCAACGTAGAGTTCCTCTAATTCTTCAAATTGGCTTTGAAAATCAATCGCTGAAAAACCAATCTGAAACCAATACATAATCATTTTATTAACCGGGCCCTCGATGATTTCCTTGAGTTGCTTATTTCCGGAAGCTTCATAAATAATTTGATGAAATTCAACATCTATATCAGATAGTTTTTTTAGTGATTCTACAGAATTATCAGTGGCTTTAGCCGATTCATCCAATATCTCTCGCAATCGTTTAAGTTGATTGGTATGAATCCTACGGGCGGCCAGTTCAGCGGCCAGTCCTTCCAATTCTCTTCTAATTTGAACCGATTCGCCTAGTTCCTGAATATCCATGCTCACTACTCTGGTCCCCAGTTTCGGAATAATTTCTATCAACCCTTTTCTTTGTAGTTCCTGAAAGATTTCTCGTAACGGCGTTCGACCGATGTCGTATTCCTGCATTAATTCTTTTTCATAGAGTTGCTGGCCGGCGCGATACTTTGATGTAATAATCTTTTGTTGAAGAATTTCATTTATTTCTGTCTTTTTTGACATTTCGGATACATCTGGATGTGTGGGTTCATTGCTTTTGGCACTGTGCATCTTATAATAATTTATCGTTACAGCTTGTGCACATTCCCATTAAAAATTGAATGAGTTACTTCTCCTCTTATTTTACTAATTAGATGAGGAATTAAAAATTTCATACCTTTTATATATAACATGTATATTTATAATGCAATCATTTTAACCTTTTTTTGAGGTGGAAATAAAAATCCGTCCTCAGGGGGGAATTTCTTATTCCTGGACCAGAGTAAAGTCAACTACCTCTAGCTGTCATTCATGGTCCTATGATGATTTTCATTAGGTTATTATATTGTAAATCGAACCACGGAATACACAGAAAACACGGAAGGGTTTTGTGTTTCTATGATTGAATTTCAATATCTCTCTTTTTTCCGTGTATTCAGTGTGGTCCGTGGTTAAATACTCCTGTAGGACAGACCTGTTATGTTATATTACCTATCTAACCGTCATATCCTTTGACCTCTGAACATCCTCAGAAAGGATGGTTTTATATGTTAGAATAAAACCTTTAAAAGGTATCCAAAATTTAAGGCTGTTATATCCACAATCATTTAGATGAACCAGATAGACATTGCATGACAAAATAGCTCGTATTTCATTTCATTCACGGAAAAAAAACCTAAAGAGATACTTCCCTTATGCCGATTCAAATCCCTTGACAGTTAAATATTTGAAATATATATCCTGAATATATCGTATAATAGTCTTTTGATTAAAATGAAGTCTTAATGATGCTTAGTAAATCAAATGATCCCGGCAAAAAAGTGGTTATCATGAATCAAAATCCGGCCATATGACTTTAAAATCCAAGACATTTATCAATGAAAATCTTAATGAACAGGTGGTAAACCCATGACAAATACGCATCAAATGGCTCTATCTGCGCCCTTTCGCTTAACGCCCGAGCAGATTACGACACTACATGACGCAAGTTTGGAAATTATGACCAAA
>Ga0307989_1000997_pt1 | contig 16309 bp, 17 predicted proteins | sample EllFjometagen185_FD_203164 | JGI IMG/M metagenome (GOLD analysis project Ga0307989, IMG submission 203164) | Marine microbial communities from Ellis Fjord, Antarctic Ocean - #185 | ecosystem: Environmental > Aquatic > Marine > Unclassified | place: Southern Ocean | collected 2014-10-08
AAAATACTATGTTTTATGTTCTTAATTTCCTATCAAATACTTGAGCATTATCATTGGTACCCATTCCAAATACTGTCGTATCTCTTAGAACTGCTTGTTTGTTTTTTAATTTTTCTACTTCACTTTTTTTAACAAGATATCCTGTAACACGAATTAAATCAGTGTTTTTCATATATGTTGTAATATAACGGTATCCACTTTTAAATGCACCATCAATAATATCAACTACTGCTTCAGGGTGATCAACATATGTATTATCGAAAGCAAATAAGTCTCCAGTTCCTGATGGAAAATATTGATGGAATGGAGCAGAGTGTTTTAAGTGATCTATTAATATAGGTTCTTGTCCGATTTTTACTCTATGCGCTGGTGTATTTAGCATATCTTCTTCGTCTAATGATGCACCAACTTGAGCATGCAGTAAATATTTATCATTTGTTCTAGATGAATACACCGCTTTATGATTATCAACTTCATCTTTAAGAACATTCATAATAATATGACCTATTTCGTCACCTCTAGTTGATTGTCCGAATGTTTCAGTTAACCCTTCAATTTCTAACATCGTATTAACTGCATCTGCTAATCCAACAATTGCAAACATTGCTGTAAAGTTGTCTTTATCTATGAAACCTTCTCTTTGAAGAAAACTAGTTTCAAAGAAATTAGATTCTTCAACAATAAACTTAATTCTTTTATCCATCATTGAAAGCATACTTCTAGATACTTTTGGTAGTAATGTGTTTACTAATTCATCTAAAGTGGAAGCTGCTCTAGCAATTGTTCCTAGTCTTAATCTATTTAATGTATATGCACCACCACCAAATGGTAGAGCATTATAGCAACTACAGATAGCGTGTTCACCAATGTCATCAGTATAATAAGCATCATTAGAAAACGATGGCTTAGAAACTAGCAAACATGATTTAGCTGCTAATTCAGCAAACGATCTTGATGTTTTGTCTTTATCATATCTTATCGTCATATTAGGAGTAGGATTTTCAAGTTCCATAACTGCTTTTAGAATTAAAACTCCTGCTTTTGTTTCGTATGGGCCTATATCAGCATGACAAAATGAATCTGTAATTGTTTTGTCAATATGATTTAAAAAGCGTTTTATTTTCTTGTAATCTTCTTCTTCGTTATCTGTTATAAACGGTTCCATTAATCTGTCAAGATGTCCGATAAATACTGGGAATGATGTTATCGAAGGTACATGAGAGTATAAAATTAATAATCCATCAAGTAGATCCTCTAAATCTGTTGGCGCTTTTAATTCTAAAAATTCTATTCCGTTTTGAACAAAAACATCATAGTTAGGAACGATATATCTAGGACGGTATAGTGCATATCCTTCATTTAGATCACATATCATTTGATTCTCTAAAAATGATAATTCTTCTTCCGTATACCCTAGGATGTCAACAGGAGAAAATAATCTTTCACTTACATTACCAAGAGCAATTAGTTTTTGCTGTGTTGTAAGGTCTGTACTTTTTATAATTGTTAAGAAATCATTCTTGCTACTTATCATAATTACACCTCTTTTTATATATATAAAGTAATTATGACTCTATTTATAAATAAATAAAAGGACAATTGACCCAAAATTGGTGTATAATATAATACAGGAGGTAATATATGCTAGAAATATTAAAAAGTGCCCCGATATATATTAAAAAACATATCATTAAGGAGAAATACAATAAAGATGATCTAATTCTTGTACAAGGTGATATAAATGAATATCTATATTTTATAGAAAATGGGAAAGTTGAAGTAGCAACAATGTCCAAACAAGGTTTGAAGATATCAATAACAACATTTAGAGCTGGTGGATCTCTTGGTGTTCTTGAAATATTCAATTCTGAAATACATACGCAAAATGTTATTGTTATCGAATCCTGTACTGTCTTGAAACTACATAAAAGTCATGTGTTAAAATGGATGGAAGAGGATTTCAATTTTACCCTTTATGTAATTAAACTTCTTGAAGAATGCTTTTACGATACAAGCTTATTTGCAAGAAATATTTTATCAATGACAATTAAAGAAAGAATTATTCTGTCATTATACAAACATTTTGCAAATAACACATTATATCCATTTACAAAAAATGAACTAAACCAAGAAACTGGTACACAAAAAAGAAGTTTGAATCGTGGCATAGAAGAACTGACTTATTTAGGGTTATTAAAATATGAAAATAAACGATTCACAATTCTCAATGAAAAGATGTTATTGGAAAAAGTCAAAAATTTATTATAGTCAAAAAATATAAAAAAGTGATGATTTTAACTTAATCATCACTTTTAATTTACTCAAATATGTTAGTTAATCTATTAACACTAGTTTATTAAATCCTTTTGAGCGAACCATTTCCTTGACTATCTCGTAGTCTCTCATAGCTGGCATTGATCCTTTAAGTAACATCAGACGAGCCTTTGGTAGTCCCCTTGAATGCATTCGAATCAACTTAAATATAACGTTTGGATAGTCTTTTAAATGGTCGTATATAATATCTACTGCTTCTTCGTTATTATATTGTCCCTTAACATATACTAACCTAACTTCTTCGACTTTATCTTGTTTTAATAATAAATCTAAACTCTCTAGATGTTCGCTGTTTTTAGAGAATCTATTTTTAGCATTTTTTGCCAAGTGTTTGATTTCTAATAAGTTCTCAGAAAAACATAGTTTATCTAATGATGAGCCAATACCTTTGATATCATAAAGGAATTTATCAGTTTCAAAGATTAAGGGACGTAATGTATCGTAATCAAAAAATCCATTTGTATCGATGTAACATGTCAATCCTAATTTATGAACTTCAATAAATAATTCTTTAAGAAACTGATGATATAAAGTAGCTTCTCCACCAGAAACAGTTATGCCTCTTATAAATGGTATTTGATTTTTTATGATTTCTACTAATTCTTCAACCGTATATTGTGTAGCATCTTTACTCTTCATTGGAATTGTTTCTGAGTTATGGCAATAAAGACAATTAGCATTACACCCTTGTACAAAGATACTAGTACGGTTACCATATCCTTCTACATTAGAAAATGGGATTATTCTATGAACTGGTAGTTTCATGTTTACACCTCTTTTATCAATTTGTTAAAATTATACAATATCTCGCAAAAAAATACAGGTCAAATGACCCAGTGAATGTAGCACTCCCTCACTTGTAAAACTTTTTTTTCTTGAAGAGGGAATTTTCCTAAACTTGGGTGATACCCATGTTTCATATGTGTCTATTGTCTCCAATTTATTCATTCAATAAACATTATTAATTGCATTTCACTACTCTTTAACACTATTTCAATACACCAGCTATTTGTCTATCAAATCGTTGATTTGTAGTTTAATTTTTGGATTTTTTTCTAGTTTCATGTTTTGTAAAGGTATTTGGCTTTGATTTGTTGCTTTTTGATTTTGTACGAGAATGTGTGTTTTTCTTTTTGTTTTGATTAGATGGTCTTTTAGAATTCGAAGGTTTTTTTACCTTCGGTTTAATATACCCTTTTATGAGTTCTATTGAATACACAGCATCTATTTCTACAGGAATATCCATTTTGATGTGTTTTTGAATATCTTTTAATAAATCTGCTTCATCTTGAGAACAAAATGAAATAGCAACCCCACCAAGTCCCGCACGTCCTGTTCTTCCTATACGGTGAATATATGTTTCTGGCACTTCTGGTAAATCATAATTGATTACATGAGATAATTCATCAACATCAATCCCTCTTGCTGCGATATCAGTTGCGACTAATACACGTACTTTTTTTGTTTTAAATAAAGCAAGTGCCTTTTGTCTTGCACTTTGTGATTTATTTCCATGAATTGCGCTAGCGCGAATTCCTGATTCTTCTAATTGATGTACAATTTTGTTCGCACCATGTTTAGTTCTTGAAAATACTAAGACTGACTTTAAATCCTTGTTTTTTAGAACATTAATCAGTAATTTAATCTTTTTCTTTTTATCTACAAAATATACAGATTGTTTGATTCTATCAATTGTCTCTTCTTCTGGAGATACCTTTACTCTAACAGGGTTATGTAGCATTTCGCTTGAAAGACTCATTATAGCCTTTGGCATAGTTGCTGAGAAAAACATAGTTTGTCTTTCTTTTTTAACCATTGCTACAATTTTCTTTACATCTTTGACGAATCCCATATCTAACATTCTATCTGCTTCATCTAATACTAAGTAAGATACGTTAGACAGTGTCAGTTTTCTTTGTTGGACTAAGTCGAGTAATCTACCAGGTGTAGCAACTAAAATATCAACACCTTGATTCAAAATTCTAACTTGTTTTGACTGAGGAACTCCTCCGAAAATTACTGTTGTCTTTATATTTAGGTTTTTACCATATTCTTTAAAGTTATCATGGATTTGCAGTGCTAATTCCCTAGTTGGTGCTAAAACTAATGTTTTAATGACTCTTTCAAATGGCTTATTTAGCTTTTCATTATATAGATTTTGTAAAATAGGGATGGCAAAAGCTGCGGTCTTTCCTGTTCCTGTTTGAGCACTACCTAATATGTCTTTTCCCTGTAGTAAGACTGGAATAGATTCAAATTGTATTGGTGTTGGCTCAAAATATTCTTTTGTTTCTAATGCTTTTAAAATCGGTTCGATAATATTTAACTCTTTAAATGTCATAAATTTTTTAGCTCCTTTATAGCTTGGTAATATACATTCAATTAAGTAGTTATAACCTTTTGAATATATAATCAATATCGCTTTTTAAATAATAACACATATAGTTTGTTTTGTATGTTTAAATCAAATATATATTGTAATTTATCTTTGTGACCTCTAAAATAAACGAGTTTTTTTTGTCGATTAAAGTTTTAGTTAAATAAAATCATACCATACGCATAACAATACGAATTAGATGGTACATTCCTTTATTTTTTTTCAAATACAGTAATCTATTACGTATCTATTTAGAAATAAGCATACGACCAACGCATACTAATTCATAATAATTATAAATTAGGTTACAATAAGTTGTAATGGTTTTTGAACAAAAAAATAATAAATAGCTATAAAGGAGAAATGATATGTTAACGAAAATATATAGTCCATTAAAAGATAAAATTTTAGAAGTTTTAGACTACAAAGGAAAAGTAGTAAATGAAAAATTAGTTCCTAAATTAGATAAAGATTTCTTACTTAATATGTATAAAACAATGATGTTAGGACGAGTTGCTGATACAAAAGCACTTCAGTACCAAAGACAAGGAAGATTATTAACATATGCGCCTATAAAAGGGCAGGAAGCGGCTCAGGTAGGAGTTATGGCTGCTCTTGAAACACAAGACTGGATGGTTCCAGCATTTAGAGAACTAGCGGGAATGTTATATAAAGGAGTTCCATTAAAACAATTATTTATGTATTGGTATGGAAACGAAGAAGGAAATCACTTTGAGAAGGGTTTGAAAATACTACCTATTAGTGTTCCAATCGCAAGTCAGTTAAATCATGCCGCAGGTCTTGCATACGCTAGTAAAATCAAGAAAAGAGACGAAGTTGTTGTAGCTTACGTTGGTGACGGTGGAACATCTCATGGTGAATTCCACGAAGCAGTAAACTTTAGTGCAGTATTTGATTTACCTGTAATTATAGTAATTCAAAATAATCAATGGGCAATTAGTACACCAAGGTCATCTCAAACTAAAGCAAAAACATTAGCTCATAAAGCAATTGGATATGGAATCGAAGGAATCCAAGTTGACGGAAATGATCCTCTTGCGATGTATATTGCAACAAAAGAAGCGAAAGAAAGAGCTTTACGAGGAGATGGACCAACTTTAATTGAAGCGTTAACTTATCGGTTAGGTCCACACACTACTAGTGATGACCCTTCAATCTATAGAAGTGCTGAAGAAGTTACATACTGGGAAGAAAGAGATCCAATTACTCGTTTTAGAATATACTTAATTGATCAGGGACACTGGTCTTTAGATGAAGACAATGCTCTTGAAAAGGAATATAAAGATTATGTAAACAAAACCTTTAAAGAAGTTGAGGCAACCGGATTAATTGAAGTTGAAGAAATATTTATAAATAACTATGTAACAATGCCAGATGATCTACAAAAACAATTAAATGATTACAAAGAATATATTAAGGAGGCGAAATAGTATGCCTTTAATGACAATTTTAGATGCAGTAACAAATACAATTGATCAACAAATGGAATTAAATGAAAATGTTGTAACATTTGGCGAGGATGTTGGATTTGAAGGTGGTGTTTTCCGTGCTACTAAAGGACTCCAACAAAAATATGGAAAAGAACGAAGTTTTGATACACCTCTTGCAGAAAGTGCAATAATTGGTAGCGCAGTTGGTATGGCAATTAATGGTTTAATACCAATCCCTGAAATCCAATTCAGTGGATTTGTTTTCCCTGCGGTTAATCAAATTGTTACTCACGTAGCACGTTATCGTAATAGAACAAAAGGAACTTATAATTTGCCAATGGTAATTAGAATGCCGTATGGTGGTGGAATCAGAGCGTTAGAACATCATAGTGAATCTATCGAATCACTTTTTGCTCATATCCCTGGTTTAAAGGTTGTTATACCTTCTACTCCCTATGATACTAAGGGGTTGTTAACTGCTGCTATCAAAGACCCTGACCCAGTAATATTCTTAGAACCCAAAAGAATATACAGAGCTTTTAAACAAGAAGTTCCCACAGAAGAATTTATTGTTCCAATTGGTAAGGCTAGAGTTGTTAAGCAAGGTGAGACTATCACAGTTGTAGCTTGGGGGGCAATGGTTCGAGAAGTTGAAAAAGCAATTACATTATTAGACAATGAAAAGATTACTGTTGAATTAATTGATTTACGTACAATTCAACCTTATGATAAACAAGCGCTAATTAATTCTGTTAAAAAAACAGGTCGTTTCTTAGTTGTACATGAAGCATATAAATCATATGGACCTGGAGCAGAGTTAATAGCCACAATAAATGAAGAAGCCTTCTTATACTTGGAAGCTCCTCCTACAAGACTAACTGGTTTTGATGTTACTATTCCTCTTCCCAAAGGGGAACACCACTTTATTATTACACCCAAACGTATTGCCCATGAAATCAAGAAAGTATCGGAGTTTTAATCATGTATGATTTTAAATTCGCAGATATAGGTGAAGGAATTCACGAAGGTGTTGTTCTTAAATGGGAATACAAAATTGGTGATGTAATTGAAGAGGGAGAAACTCTAGTACTTATAGAAACAGATAAAGTAAACGCAGAAATTCCAAGTCCTGTCACAGGAACTATTACAAAACTAGGTCCGCCAGAAGGTGAAATAGTAAATGTTGGTGAAACTCTAGCTGTAATTGATGATGGAACTACTACTGAAAAACCAGTTTCTGAAGAAAAAGAAGAAAATGGTGCAAGTGTTGTTGGTAGTATTGAAATTGGTTCTGAAGTAATTTCTGAAAGTAATGAGTCAGAAGACGAGGCAAAACCACTACTACAAAAAGTTCGAGCAACACCTGTTGCTCGTAAACTTGCTAAAGATTTGGGTGTTGATATAACACAAGTAACTGGTACTGGTGAAAATGGTCGAGTCATGAAAAAGGATATTCATGAAGTAGGCAAACAAACTAAACAGGTACATCAAGAAAAACAAATAGAGAAATCATTTATACAGATGCCTACATTTGACAAAGAACGAACTACAAGAGAGAAAATATCTAAATTGCGTAAGACAATCGCAGAAAATATGGTTCTTTCAAAATCAACAATACCTCATACTACAGTAATGGATGAGATTATTGTTTCTGATTTAGTTGATTTACGTCGTTCTCAAAAACAATTGGCGACTCAAAAAGAAGTGAAACTAACTTATATGCCATTTATCATCAAGGCATTAACATTATCGTTAAAAGAGCATAGAATTTTTAATAGTAGTTTTGATCAAGAAACAGATGAAGTTATTTATAAAAACTATATGAATATAGGTATCGCAGTTGATACTCCAAGTGGCTTGTTAGTACCCAATATTAAAGATGCGAACAACCTTGGTATTTTCGAAATAGCTAAACAAATCCAATATATAAAAGAAAAAGCATTGAACAAGAAAATCACATTAGATGATTTAAGAGATGGATCAATATCTATCACGAATTATGGAGTATTTGATTCTACATTTGGTGTACCAGTGATAAAATTCCCTGAAGTTGCAATTATCGGAATTGGGAAAATTATGAAAAAGCCAGTTGTAATTGATGATGAAATGGTGATTAAAGAAGTATTGCCATTGTCTTTATCTATCGATCACAGAGTAATCGACGGTGGAGATGCCGGAAGATTCCTTCAAACATTTAAAGGTTACCTAGGTAACCCAATGCTTTTGCTTCTTAGTTAGGGGGGAAAAATGGAACAATATGATATTATTATCGTTGGCGGTGGACCTGGAGGATATGTTGCGGCAATCAAAGCTGGACAATCAGGTAAAAAAGTTGCATTAATTGAAAAAGATAATGTAGGTGGAGTTTGTTTGAATTGGGGCTGTATACCTACTAAAGCCATGTTGAAAACTGCTAAAGTTTACAAACAATTTCTAAATGCAGAAAAATATGGTCTGGATATCACCAATAAAGATATTACAATTGATCTTGCTAAAATCAAGAAAAGAAAAGATAAAATAGTGCTTCGTTTAACAACTGGAGTAAAAGGATTACTTAAAAAAGCTGGTGTTAGAGTAATTGATGGTTTTGGAAATGTTATTGATAGTACTACTGTTGAAGTAAACAATGAAGTACTTAAAACTACAAATTTAATACTAGCAACTGGAGCTCATCCCTTTATTCCAAATATTAAGGGATTGAGTGAGGCTTTTGAACTTAATAAAGCACTAACCTCAAAAGAACTACTTGATTTAGATGTTCTTCCTTCTTCTTTAGTAATTATTGGGGGTGGAGTGATTGGTGTTGAATTTGCAACTTTATATAGTAATCTTGGAACGAAAGTAACTATAATAGAACAAGCACCTATGTTACTATCTGCAATAGATGACGAGATTAGAAAAGCCTATATAAAACTATTGAAAAATAAAAATTTAACAATCGTTACTGAAGGTATGGTTACTAAAATAAACGATAACACAGTCACATATAAAAAGAATAACATTAATATAGAAGTTGAATATGATAAGGTATTAATTAGTATTGGTACAAGACCAAACTTAAAAGGTATCGAGAATCTTAAATTAGAAACAACAAAGATAGGTGTTGTTACCAATAATAAATTAGAAACAAATATCCCCTCAGTGTACGCAATTGGAGATATGAATGGAAAAATGATGTTAGCACATGTAGCTAGCGCTGAAGGTATTATAGCAGTTGAAAACATTCTTGGGAAAAATAGCGAAATAAATTATAACAGAGTTCCATATGGTATTTATGGATTTCCAGAAATAGCATATGTTGGTTTAACAGAAAGGGAAGCTAAACAACAAAAACTTGATTACAAAGTAAGCGTCTTTCCTCTAGCTGCGAATGGTAAAGCACTCGCCGAAGGTGAAAGTGATGGTTTTATAAAGATTATCGCAGATAAAAAATATGGTGAGTTAATAGGAATTCATATTTTGGCAGTCCATGCTACAGATATAATATCCGAGGCAGTAACAACAATGGAATTAGAAGGAACTGTTTATGAAATTGCCAAAGCTATTCATCCTCATCCAACTCTAAGTGAAGTTGTTATGGAAGCAGCTCATGGTATTATTGATAAACCAATCCATATCTAAACAAAAGGCATACATTTTGTATGCCTTTTTTAAGTGAATAATAAATCGATAACGATTTCTTTGTCTCTATTTGTATGCAATGCTTCTATAATAGTATTTCTATCAAATCTTAATCCAATTAATTGCTTATAGTGACTGCTTTTTGTAATAATGCAGTTTATAATTGAAAAATGGTACTCATTTTTATCTATTGTAAATTTAGGGGTCTGTCCAAATATCCATTCCCAACTACGATATTTGGATAACGCTAAATCAGAAATTTCATCATCCTGTTTTTTTGAAATGTCAATTACATCAGTACTACTCAATCCCATTTGGTCAAGGATATATTCCATAAACTGCGTGATATTGAAATCAACACTTAGTACATCCTTTAAATTTAATACCTTAGAACGTTCTGAAGAAACAGCATATGTGGTTATTACGTCTTTCTTTTTTAAGACATTTTGCAAATGCAGACTATCAACATCAAACAAGAGTGTCCCATGATGTATCATTCTATTCTTATAAAGTGTTTGGGCATTCCCAGAAACTTTATGTTCTCCAACATAAATATGTGTTTTAGGCTCAAATTTTGCTTGTATACCTATGTTTTTTAATATCTCAATGATTGGTTTTAGAAAGAATCCATAGTTATGTAATCTGTTTGTGATTTTCGATGTGACAAATGTGAAGTTGATATTACCTTCATCATGATAAACAGTTCCACCGCCAGTGCCTCTTCTTAGAATATCAATATCGTTATTGTTAGAGTAATCAATATCCACTTCATTAAAAGGATTTTGATTCCTACCAACAATTACACATTTCTTATTTCTCCATAAATAAAATATGTCTTCAGAAATTCCGCTCTTTTTAAGCAAGTATTCTTCTAAAGCCAAATTGTAAAACGGATCAAAGCTATTATTCTTTATTGTCTTCATTCAATCACTACCTTATATATATATTATACCATATTGATATTTTTTTCTATTAAGAAGACAATTAGAATTCATTATATGTAATTATCAGATACCACTGATTAAAAAATTTCGTTACTAAATTAAATATGACACACATGTCATATATTTCTTGACAACTATTATTTGCAGTGATATTATCAATGTATGACAGACTTGTCATATGGAGGTGATAGTATTCCAACTACAACATTCAATAATTTAACTGAGGAAAAGAAACACAGAATTATAGAAGCAGCTATAAATGAATTAAGTATATCAAGCTATGAACATATAAAACTATCTAATATCATAAGGGATGCAAAAATACCTCGAGGTAGTTTTTATCAATACTTTGCTGATAAGATGGATTTATATAAGTACATAATGTCTAAGATTGCTGATAAAAAGGTGGAGTATCTATCTGACAAGATGAAAAACACACAAAATCTTCAACTTTTAGATTTATTTCGAGAACTATATATTTCCGGTATAAAATTTGCGATTGAAAACCCAAAGTATATAATGATTACAGAATTGCTGTTATCAAGTAAAGGAACTTTATATGATGAACTTATGGGTAATAATTTGAAACTTGCTTTCGACTATTATAAGTCTTGTATCATACGTGATATCGAACAAGGATATATACGAGATGATGTAGATGTTGATACATTATGTGAACTTATAATTGATATGACTTTAAATGTAACAAACAGACAACTAAGAGACACTGGCGAAATCAATCCAAAATTAATGCTCCACAAAATAGATAGTATTATTAAGATTTTCAAGAAAGGAATAATAGGTGAAATAGATGTTTAAAGTAGAAAATCTACATTACAGATACCCAAAAGGTGATAAAGATGTTATCAATGGAATTAGTTTTGAAATTGGAAAGGGTGAAATCTTTGGTTTCCTTGGACCAAGTGGTGCTGGAAAAAGTACTACACAAAAAATCCTAATTAAGATCCTTGGTGGATATAGAGGAAAAATATCATATAGTGGTAAAGATATCACTGAGTTTAAAGATGACTTCTACGAGGGTATTGGAGTAAGCTTCGAAATGCCAATTCACTTTTCTAAAATGACAGCTATGGAAAACATTGATTTCTTTTTGAAACTATATAAAAACAATGCGAACATCGAAGAACTTATGAAACGCGTTGGTTTATGGGAAGATAAAGATAAAATGGTTAGCGAATATAGCAAAGGGATGAAAATCCGTTTAAATATCGTCAGAGCTATGTTGAACAATCCTGAAATGTTGTTCCTTGATGAACCAACTAACGGTTTAGACCCTAAAAATTCAATGATTCTTAAAGATATGATTAGAGAGTTTAGACAAAATGGTGGAACGGTATTTATTACTTCTCATATTATGAGTGATATTGATCAGTTATGTGATAGAGTTGCATTTATTGTTGATGGAAAAATCATAGAAATGGATTCACCAAGAAATCTAAAAATCAAATATGGTAAACGTTCAATGACATTAGAATATAAAGATGAGAAACAAGGTACAGTCAAAAAAGAGTTTCCATTAGATGGAATCGGTAGGAATGAAGAGTTTTTAAACCTTTTACAAACAAAAAACATAGAAACATTACATAGTGGTGAAACGACATTAGAAGACATTTTTATTAAAGTCACAGGAGTAGCGTTGCACGATGAACAGTAGGCTAATGTTTTTAGTAAAAGGTGAACTTCATAGATTGCATAAATATAATGTATTTTCAATCAGCATATTAATAGCATTTATTTGGGGAATTGTATTATTGCTTATAGATGAGGATCTGTTAGGTTCAATACTTCCGTTTGTTTTAGCATTGGATGCTACTATGATGAGTGTGATGTACATAGGTTCAGTTATGCATTTTGAAAAAACTGAATCAACGATTAGTACGATGTTAGTAACCCCAGTTACTAACAATGAATTAGTGTTATCAAAAGTAATGGCAAATACACTTCACAACTTATTTTCTTCAACATTGATAATTATAGTTTTTATACTATTTAAAGATATAGAGATTAATATATTTATAGTTTTCTTAGGAATTATCTCAGCAACTGCATTTTTCACAATAGCTGGATTATGTTTAGCTTATTATCAAAAAGATTTTACAGGAATGTTAGTAAACATTATGATTTTAGCATTTGTATTTTTTGTTCCTTCAGCACTTTATATGTTTGATGTACTATCAGGTAACTTTTGGGAATTTATTCTATTATTAAATCCAGTTCAAGCGGGACAAGAGGTCATATTAGCGTCATTTGAAGGATACGAATTCACGTACAAATACTTTGTAAGTTTGGGATACATGATTATTGGGGGAATACTACTTTACAAACTTGTTGCTATCCCTAAATTCCAAAAATATGCAGTTAGGCAAAGTGGGGTGTAATAAATGATTAAAACAGTGATTAAAGCAGAATTTAGAAACATCATTAGAGATAGAATGTACACATTTTTCATGGTCTATCCTATTATTATGGGAACAATCGGATATTTTTTAATCCCTTATATTGAAGAGCAAGATCCAGGAACAATATGGGGTAAAGTATTAGCAATGTTCTTCATCATTATAACAGGATATATATTTGGAGCATTAACAGCTTTCACATTGCTTGATGACAAAGATGATTCAGTATTAATGAGTTTAAAGATTACCCCCATTAGTGTACAGGCATATGTTAAAGTAAAACTTACAGTAAGTTTTATATTTGGTTTTATTGCAACAATTGCAATCATTTATGGTACAGGATTTATAGCTGGAGCATCAATAGGTACTGTATTGTTAATAGCTACTCTAGGAGCACTACAAGCTCCTGGAGTTGCATTAATCGTAAACAGTTTCGCAGAGAACAAAGTAGAAGGTTTCGTTATTATGAAGCTTTCAGGATTGATTTTAATATTACCAGTATTGGCATTCTTTATTTCTGGAGCAATCCAAAATATATTGGGAATAGCTCCGGGTTACTGGGCAGCTAGAATTATTGAATTAGAATTGGTGCCTTCAGAACAAGGTAGTGCGCTGTTAACATTCTTAGCAGGAGTTTCATATAACCTTATATTAACTTGGTTATTATTAAAACTATATACAAAGAAAGCAAACTTATAGGAGGACATTATGGAGTTATTAGGAATTATTTTTATGATTTATGGAGCATTATGTTTATTTATTGTTTTACTAAAACCACCATTTATTTATAATACGGCAAAATTCAGGGTTATGGAAAAGATGATGGGTAAAAAAGGATTAAACGTATTTGTTACTGTATGGGGATTATCAGTCCTAATTATTGGTTACTTTTTATACAATTAGTTAATTTAAAAAAACAGTTCAAGTTAGACTTGAACTGTTTTTTAGTGGGTACTATTAATTTACTACCCAGGTAATGTCATCATTAAGAATCCAGAAAAAGCTGCATTACTTGTTCTAAGTGATTCATCTACTTCTAACTTAATAGTATTGATTACCTTACGATACCCACTATAGAATTCATATGTTGGTTTAGAGTTATATACTACCGTATCTAGTTCTAAATATTTAATAATCCTCTTAACAGTTGTTGGTTTTACAAAGACATCCTTTTTAGGTCTATAGTACGCTAGATAAACCGACACTAATGGCCATTTAGCAAGGTTATATATTCTTAGTATGTTAACTAACTTGTTAAACCCCACTTCTTCATTACCATGTATTAACTCGTAAATAGCATCTACTAATTCAAATTGAGTTATATCATCCATCTCTTTAACAAAGTCTCTAAATCTCATTTTCTCAAATACAGATACCATTGAAGATCTTGAAACAAACTTCATTATATTAGTCATGCTATTCTTTATTTGTTTCAATTCTTTTTTTGAAAGAATTAAATGTGCAAAATCAACTGCTTTATCAAATTTATGTTTCCTTTTGATATCATTCATTTCTTCACTCTCAAATCCTTCAGGAAATTGTCTAAAGAAGAAATTTTCTGCGGTATGTAATTCTTTTAAGTTCATATAATCACCTCATATAATTGTAGTTTCATCTTATTAACTATATTTTATCATTTTTGAATGTAAAGAGATGCAAATATACAAAACTTTAACTCCTATTATTAATAGAGGACCAATTCTCTATTTACTACACTACATACAATAAATATTATCTTATGATAAAATCTAATGTATACTTATATCTTACGTGATATAATATATTTATAAGATATAGGGGGGGTATTCATGAGCATATTATTACTGTTCCCATTTTTACTGGCTATGGGATTCTTAATTCTTTATGTTGTTGTGATTATAAATATCATTAACGATCCAAAAATAGACAGCAACAACAAATTATTTTGGATATTATTAATCCTAGTAGCAAATGTTTTAGGATTAATAATATATTTATTTGTGTCAGATAAGAATGTATTAAAATAATTATTCAAAAAGAGAATGCAAATGCATTCTCTTTTTTTAGTTTTATTAATTTTGATTAATCAGCAATTATTGAATAAAATTCGGTTGTGCTACTTCCCCAACCTCTAAAGCCAGTATATATTTGTTCTCCTTCTACTTCATTTGTATATGAATAAGACCCTATACTTGTTCCATCAATAAAAAACTCCGCTTCCCTTGTATTTGCATCAATGTTTGTAACATCTATTCGAATAAGATGGGTGTTAGTCCACCAAGCAGGATCTATTGTTTTTGATGGGAATACAGCAGTATCATAATGTCTTAAAGTCCATACTGGTCCACTTTCATTTCCACCCGATCTCGGTCTTACTATCATCGCTCCTGCTCCATACCCTCTATCGAATTGAAGAACATATCCTTGATCTTTTTTAGGATCATCATTTTCTATTGTTGTATCAAAGAAAATCCCATATCCACCGGAATCACCTGAACTTAATGCAGCACTAACTTTAATGGTATATGTGCTATTAGAAATCGGAATAAATATTCTTGATTCTCCTGTTGTATTTTCTAAGTATCCATTATCAGTAGACCAATTCGACATATCAATTGATACTGTGCCGTCTCCTGTTATATCTGTTAACGAATCAGCATCAAAGGTATAGTTTACAGTTGATCCGTCGTAATATCCGTTTATTTCGCCACCTTCAAGTTCCCATACTTGTTCAGCAACTACCCATTCAAAACTTGCACCTGACTGTTGTACTCTTATTAAACTACTTAAATATCCTTTTGTAACTAGAGATTGCATACGGTCCAAATCAGTGCCAATTCCATCAAAAACATCGGAAGCACTACCTGCATAATAATCTGCATAATCCTCAGTCACAGTATTTAGGGTAGATAAATTGAAAGAATCCACATTTATTTTTGTTGTTGTTAATATTTTCCCTATTGCAGGGAGTGCAAAAGCTGCAATAGTTCCCATTACTACGATAACTATGAGTAACTCAATTAAAGTTACACCTTTTTCATTCATAAAAACTCCCCCCCCATGTGATTTATAAAATTATATGAATGTGATTTTTCTTTCGTCTAAGTAGTTATAACTTCTAGTAAAAGAAACTTACGATTTTTATATAAATCTAGTAAAAACCAATATAATTACTCCTATTTCAAT